>Ga0209058_1000320_pt1 | contig 40032 bp, 37 predicted proteins | sample GraSoiAngelo_147_FD_185904 | JGI IMG/M metagenome (GOLD analysis project Ga0209058, IMG submission 185904) | Grasslands soil microbial communities from the Angelo Coastal Reserve, California, USA - 14_1009_05_40cm (SPAdes) (version 2) | ecosystem: Environmental > Terrestrial > Soil > Grasslands ... | reverse complement strand
GATGCCCGCCGCGTCGCCGGCGAAGGCCAGGTGCTCCGCGTCGATCGTGTCGCCGCCGGCGATGAGCCAGGCCCGGGCGAGCGTCACCTCGAGCTCGGCGAGGTCGCCCGGCCAACCGTGCGCCGCGAGGCGGGCGAGCGCCCCGGGCGACAGCCGCGGCGCTCCCACGCCCGCCCGGCGGGCAAGCGCCGCGAGCAGGCTCTCGGCCAGCGCCGGCAGCTCGGCCAGCCGGGTCCGCAACGGCGCCACGGGCAGCACGACGGCCCCGAGACGGGCCGCAAGCGGCGCCGGCAGCGCCGCCTGCGGCTCGGCGCCTGCCAGCACCCAGGCCGCGCCGTCGTCGAGCGTGGCCTCGAGCGCGAGCACCGCCTCGGGAGCCAGCCGTGCGACGTCGAGGCAGAGGGTCGCATCCGATGGCAGCGGCGCGAGTGGCGGCCGACGCCCGGTGACGGCGACCAGCGGCCCACGCCGCCCCGCGGTGGCATGCACCGCGCGCGCGAGGAGCAGCCGCGGCGCTCCGGCCGGCGCCCGGATCAGCACGGGCACCAGGAGGCGCGCCGCGCCCCGCGCGAGCGGGAGGCGGGCCATTGCGTCGCCGGGCAGGCGAGGCGCGGAGAGGACGGCCGCCGCGATCTCGGGAGCGAGGGGCGGCAGGACGACCGTGCCGGGTGCTTCACCGCGCGTCGACATCTCGCTGCCCGGCGCGGACGGGGAGGTGGATCGAGAAGAGCGTGCCTCCCGCGGTGCGCGCTGCCGTCCGCATGTGCCCGCCGTGCTGCGTGACGATCCGCTGTGCGATGAAGAGGCCGAGGCCGCTGCCGCCGTCCTTGGTGGTGAAGAACGGGTCGAAGATGCGGTCGCGGTGCTCGGGCTGGATGCCGGGGCCCGCGTCCGCGACCTCGACGACGCACCAGGTCTCCCCCCCGCGCCGCGCGTGCCGCGTCTTCACCTCGACGGGCCCGCGGCGTCCCGACGCCTCGATGGCGTTCAGCACCACGTTCATCAGGACCTGCTTGATCTGCGAGTCGTCGACCGCGATCCGGGGGAGGGCGGGGTCTTCGGTGTAGGCCACCGTGGTGCCGTGCTTTCGGGCTTCGGCGTCGAGCAGGCGCACGATCTGGCCGACCAGGTCGTTCAGGTCGGTGGGGTCGAGCTGGGCCGGCGCCGGGCGCGAGAAGGCGAGGAGGTCGTTGATCAGGCCGCAGATGCGCTCGATCTCGGCGAGCGCGAGGTCGCGGAACGTCGTGCGGAACTCGTCGTCGCCCATGCGCTCGGGCAGGAGCTGGATGAAGGTGCGCACCGAGACGAGCGGGTTGCGGATCTCGTGTGCCACGCCGGCCGCGAGCATGCCGAGCGCGGAGAGCCGGTCGGCGCGGGCGAGCAGCTCGCGCGAGCTCGCGAGGTCGGCCGCCATCCGCCGGTGCTCGGCCAGGCGTGCGGCGCCTGCCGCGAGGTGCTGCGCGAGCCCGAGATCGCGGGGCGCCAGCGGCGCGCCGCCGGCGCGGGCGACGAGGAGCAGGCCCGTGACGCCGGCAGCGGAGCGAACGGGTATGGCGGCGCTCCACGGGCCGTCGGGCATCTCGCCGGGCTGCAGACGATCGATGTGGGCGGCGCCGTGCGCCGCGACGGCCACCAACGAGCCGCCCGGCGTCTCCTCGACCAGCAACACGGCGCGCTCGAGATGGAGCCCCCGGGCGAGGAGCGTCACGAGTGCCCCGGCAAGCTCGGCGCGCTCCGCGTCCGTCTCGGCCCGGTGCAGACCCGTTCCGACTTCCTCCACCGCCCCCCGCCTCTTCCTGACGCCTCCCGGTCAGCCGTGCAAATTTGTTCGGGTTGTAGTTCCGGGACGTGCGGAAGTCAATTGCGCGCGGGTGAATCCCCCGCGCCGGGCAGACTTCCGGCCGCCCGCAGCGCCCGGATCCGGACGCGGAGGGCGCCGGCCGCCATCAGCGTGAAGCCGAGCGCGGCGAGCAGCTGGCCGGTCGTCACCACCAGCTGATAGAAAGCGAGCTTGTCGACGGCGACGGCGTGGCGCTCCTGGCCCTCGTTGGCGGTCGGGAACAGCGCCGCGGGATCGGGCCGCTCCACCGCCGCGGTGGCACGGACGAGCTCACGGTACTGCCCGATCTTGGCCCACCCCGCGATCACGTCGCCCACCCCCACGGCGAACAGGAGGAGCCCGGCCATGACCAGCGCGCTGCGGGTGAGAGCATGTGCCGTCGTCATCGCCCGATCATCCGCACGCGCCGGAGGGCGGTCAATAGGATGGCGCTGGAGGATGGCGCTGGGCTGGCGTTCCGGCATGTGAGACAATGAGCAGGCATCGCCGTGAGTGAGGATCGGACCGAGGCGCTCGTCGAGCGCATGCTGGTACGCGACCGGAGCGCGCTCGCGCGGCTGATGACGCTCGTCGAGAATCGGGCGCCGGAGCTGCCGGCGATCATGAGCCGTGTCTACGGGCGTACCGGCCACGCCCACGTGGTCGGCGTCACGGGTCCGCCCGGCGCCGGCAAGTCGACGCTCACCGACCGCCTGACCGCGCACCTGCGCGCCGCGGAGCGCCGCATCGGCATCGTCGCGGTCGACCCGTCGAGCCCGTTCAGCGGCGGCGCCGTGCTCGGCGACCGCATCCGCATGCAGGCGCACTTCCTCGACCCGGGCGTCTTCATCCGCAGCCTCTCGACCCGCGGCAGCCACGGCGGCCTCGCCCGCGCCACGCGCGACATGATCCGCCTCCTCGATGCGTTCGGCGTCGACAACGTGCTCGTCGAGACGGTGGGCGTCGGGCAGACCGAGCTTGACGTCATGCGGCTCGCGGACACGGTCGTCGTGGTCCTGGTGCCCGAGGCCGGCGACGCCGTGCAGGTGATGAAGGCGGGGCTCCTCGAGATCGCCGACATCTTCGTCGTCAACAAGGCTGATCGCGAGGGCGCGGAGCGGATGCAGTCGGAGCTGGCGCAGATGCTGCACCTCCGGCCCGCAACGGCATGGAGCATTCCGGTGCTGCCCACGCAGGCGGCTGGCGGCGTGGGGACGGAAGCCGTGCGCGACGCGATCGAGGCACACCGTGCCTTCCTCGCGGCCGACCCCGAGCGCGCCCGTCGCCAGCAAGCACGCCGGGAAGGCGAGCTGCTCGACGTGCTCGACGAGGAGCTCCGGCGGCGTCTCGCGCAGGGCCTCGGCGGCCGCCCCGCGGACGGCCTGGCGCCGCTGCTCGACGCGGTGCGGGCGGGGACCGTCGATCCCTACAGCGCCGCCTTGCAGATTCTCGAAGACCTGCCTACGCTCGAACGGCTCATCCGGCGGCGAGAGTGATGGCGGGCCGGCTCTTCGCGATCGGCGACATCCACGGCTGTGCCGGCGAGCTCGAGGCGCTGCTCGCGGGCCTCCGGCCCGCGCCCGGCGACACGCTGGTCTGCGTCGGCGATTACCTCGACCGCGGTCCGGACTCGCGCACGGTCATTGACACCGTGATGGACCTCGAGCAGCGCCCCGGCGTCGCGACCGTCTTCCTGCGCGGCAACCACGAGGACATGTGCCTCGCCTACCTCGGCCGCGGCGGCCATTACGGCGAGTCCTGGATGCTGAACGGCGGCGCGGCCACGCTGCGCAGCTACGGCCTCGACGCCCGGGTGTCCGGGAGCGAGGCCGCGATCGGCTTCCCGTTGAAGCACCTGCAGTTCCTCGAGCGGCTCCCGCTCTGGCACCGGACCGACGGCTGCCTGCTGGTGCACGCCGGCATCCGCCCCGATCGTCCGTGGGATCAGCAGGACGAGGAGGACCTCCTCTGGATCCGCGAGGAGTTCATCCTGGCCCCGCACAGCCTGCCCGAGACGATCGTCTTCGGGCACACCCCGCGCCGCACGGTGTTCGTCGACCTGCCGTACAAGATCGGGATCGACACCGGCTGCGTCTACGGCGGCGGGCTCACGGCGCTCGAGCTGCGCGAGCGGCGGCTCTACCAGGTGCGGCTCGGGGAGCGGAAGGTCCGCGAGAGCCCGCTGCCCGTCGAGCAGCGGCGGCGCGCTTGATTTCCCGAGGGGCGCCCGCCATGGTGAGGCGCTTCGGCGGCGTAGCTCAGTTGGCTAGAGCGAGGGTCTCATAATCCCTAGGTCCGCGGTTCGACTCCGCGCGCCGCCACCTAGACATTCAGGCATTTACACCCACTCGCTCCTCGGGTCCAGGCTCGGCGGCTGCCGGATTGTGGGGGTTCTGTGCGGGTTCGGTGCGGAGCGGCCTCACCTTCGCGGACTCGGCGGACCGCTTGCTGACGTAGCGGCTCACGCGCTTGAGGGCGTCGGCGAGGTCGCGTTCCGAGGTCACGTTATGGCGTGCGAGGACGGACCGGGTGCTCCAGCCGCCGAGCTCCATCACTATCTGCTCGGGGACGCCGGCGGTGATCGGCGTGACGCAGTGAAGCGTTGTCGCGGCGAAGAGGATGACCTCGCCGCGGTGCCGCGAGCTCAGGCGACGATGTGCCGGGTAGGCCATCCCTCTTCGAGCGGCGGCGAGTAGCACGACCCTCGGGTGGCGGCCTGTTCGAGAGGAAGGAAGCCCGGCGCCCCGGCCGTATCGAACCGCGTAGCGCGAGTACCAGCGGGCCGCGCTGGGTCCGCCGGACCCGTCGCCGCTCAGTGTCTCGTCGGCCGCGCGATCATCCCTTGCTGCTCGAGGTCGGAAAGCAGCTGCTCGACGACGACGAGCGGCCAGCGGAGCGCGGCGGAGATGGAGGCAGCATCTGCGCCGGGGTGGTCGGCGATGCGCCGCAACACGAGCGCGTGGGCCAAGCTCATCACGTAGGGCGATGCCACAGCCACGCGAGTAACCCGTGCACCGGGGCGCCGTCCAGTGCGGCTTTCCCGTATCGGTGACGATTTTGGGGGCTACTGCGCCCACTACGGCGAAGCCGGCGCGCCGGAGCCGCGGTGCAACGTGGTCGCCACCGTGCATCGCGCGCTTGGCGTCAGGACCCGAAGACCGAGCGGCGCCTGCAACGCCGCTTGAATCTCTTCGGGCGACAAGCTGGCGCTCAAGCTGGAACTCGGCGCCGTACTCGCCGGCCGCTTGCGTGCTCGTCGCCGGCTGGTGTACGCCCCCGCCATGCGCCTGGCGCTTGCCGCTATCCTGGCCGTCGGTATCGCGATCGCGACTCCCGCGGGCGCGCAGCTCGCGCAGCCGGTGGAGGGCGTCTGGCACCTCACCGGGCACGTCGTCGCCACCGGGTGCGGCGGCCGCTGCGTCACCCGGCGTGAGACCGTCGACCAGGAGGTGGTGATCGCGAACGGCCAGCTGAGCGGCGCGGAGGGGCTCGTGCCCGCGTGCGAGGGCGGGCTCTCCGAGCAGGAGTTCGATGGGCTCTTTACGGTTGTCCCCGGGCGGCGGGGCTGGTTCAATATCCGCGTCGCCGACCGGGCGCGGTTCCGCGACCTGGTGCGGCGCTGCATCGGCTATCCCTCGTTGCGCCTGGGACGGTTCGGGGGGCGTCTCCGTGTGGCGGTCGACGGCAGGAGCTTCGACGAGGTCGTTCACGTCGCCGGGAGCGTCTCGGTCCTCGGCCGTACCGCGACCTTCTCGGCGCGCGGACGCGTCCATGGCGACCGGGTCCGCGACGCCGCTGCGCCCTTCGCGCCGTTCACGACCGCCGCCGTCGCGCGGGCGCTCGACGCCGCGCTCGCCGCGGAGTGATCCGGCGCGCGGAGCGGCTCACGCGCAGTGCGTCGCCACCAGCGCGAGCAGCCGGTCGAAGTCGATGGGTTTGCCCACGTAGCCCGCGGCACCGAGGTCGGCCGCCCTTCTGGCCACCATGGTGTCCGCGGAGACCACGATCACCGGGATCGACGCCAGCTTCGGATCGCGAAGCTGCTCGTCGCGAAAGGCCCAGCCGTTCATCACGGGCATGTAGAGATCGAGCAGGATGACACAGGGAGCCGAGGACGCTCGCAGCTGACCAAGCGCCTCCTGCCCATCCGCGGCCCTGGCGACGCTGTAGCCCTCGGTCTCCAGGACCGTGGCCAGCGCATCACGTACGTCCTGATCATCCTCCACGACCAGGATGCTATTGCTCGCCTGCGCTATCGCCCCCTCCGAAGCGTCGCAACCTCAAGACGCCCGAGCCAGCATGAGTTCTGCCGGTGCGCTGAGAAGGAGGACAACCATGATAGGCCCACAGCGGGCGAGCCAAACGGCACTCACTCCACCACCCCCCCAAGGAGGGCGAAGGATGCCGCAGCGAAGGGGGCCGGTCAAGGCGCGGTGGGACGGTGCCACCCGCGTCGAATGACCGGGCGAGCGCCATGGGTCGCGAGCCGGCAGCGCCCATGCGATCCGCGCATTTCTCACGCGACCGGTCGCATGATAGGCTCCCGCCCGGGGAGGATTTATGGGGTGGTTGGTGCGGTTCGCGTTCGGAATGTCCGCGACCGGCGGTGTTGCCCTCGCAGGAACGCCTCTCGGCTACGGATCGTCTCCGGTACACGTCGAGGGGCTGAAGATCGCAGCCCCGCACTTCCAGCGCTCGGAGGCCGGGGTGGCCTGGTCGCTCGGGGGAGGCCTGTCTCTCCAGCTACACTACGAGCGAGGCGCGTACGCGCCGATGATGCGTCAGGATCACGACGACGGCATCCTGACCAGGGTGAAGCTGAGCTTCTGACCGCTACCGCTCGCTCAGCCCGGTGGTCGTCGGCGTGCTCTCCGTGAACCCCGCGACCGACACGGTGGTCATGTACCGGCCGTCGGAACGCTCGGACAACGGCTCCTCTGGCCGGTAGGTGAACTGCACCTGACCCCCGGCGGGGATGTCCTGGGGAAGGGTATAGAAGATCGCCCTTCCTGGGCCGCCCTCGCCCGGGTGCACCTCGTTGTCCCACAGCCACTGGTACGAGATCAGCAGCTGGACGTCGCGGATCGGGCGGTCGGACGTGTTGACGACGAGCCCCGAGACCTCGTCGTCGTGCGTGCGCACGTCCCGCACTGTCACCCGCTCCGCGACGTGGCTCGGCGGAACGACGCGTTCCCCGGTGACCGTCACGGGATTCGCCGCGCGCGCCGCCCATGCCGCGAGCCCGACCGCCAGGAAGGACGAGAGTATGAATCGAATGCGAATACCCGACATCGCTCTTCTCCTCTCTCGACCTTAGATGGCGGATGGCGAGCGGCGCTTCAATCGCCCCGGTGCGACACTGCTCACCGCGGCGGCCACATCATACCTGGATCCGCCGCCGCACCAGCCGCTCGGCAGCGACGAAGGCGAGCGCCGTCGCGGTGACGATCCAGAGAAGCGATCCGGCGAGCGGATCGCCGGACGTCGGGGTGGTGAGCGCACGGCAGACGCGGACGGCATGCGTGAGGGGCATCACCCAGGCGAGCCACTGCCCCCAGGCGGGCAGACTCTCGAGCGGAAAGAACACGCCCGAGAAGAGGAACATCACCGAGAAGACGAGTGAGAAGTAGTAATTGAAGAAGTCGTAGGACGGCGCCCGGGCCGTGACCACCATGCCGAGCGCGCCGAACATGAGTCCGACGAGGAAGGCGAAGGGGAGGACGAGAAGTGCAAGGACTCCCCGGACGAGGTGGAAGATTACGCAGAGGACGAGCACCAGCGAGGCGGCCAGCACGCTCTTCGACGCCGCCCAGAGGACGTCTCCCGCCACGATGTCCGCCACCGAGCACGGGGTGGCGAGGATCGCCGCGTACGTCCGCTGCTCCACCATCCGGGTGTAGGCTCCGATGGTGGTCTCGAAGGTGGCGCTGTTCATGGCCGCGAAGGCGATGATCCCGGGCGCGAGGAAGACCGCGTACGGCACCCCGTCGAAGGCGGTGACGAAGCGGCCGAGCCCGTAGCCGATGCCGAGGAGGTAGAAGATCGGCTCGCTGAGCGCGGCGATGAAGAACGACGGGGCGAACCGCTTCCACGATTCGAGGTCACGGCGCCAGACGCAGAGGGCGCGCCTCGTCGGGAACATCGCCGTCAGTCCCGGAGCGCGTGGCCGGTGAGCGTCAGGAAGACGTCCTCGAGGGTGGCGCGGCGGCGGGTGAAGTCCAGCGCTTCGAGCGCGGAGAACATGGCCGGGCTCGCCTGACCGTCGCGCAGATAGAGGTAGAGCACGTCGCCCACGCGCTCGCTGCGCCACGGCCCGTCGGCCAGCCGGGCGACGGCGCGCTCCTCGGCGTCCCCCGACACGTAGACCTCCACGACCTCGCTGCCGACGTGCGCGGCGACGAGGTCCGCGGGCCGACCCTCGGCGATGATCCGGCCCTCGTCCATGATGATCAGGCGGTCGCAGAGCTGCGCCGCCTCCTCCATGTAGTGCGTCGTCAGGAGGATCGTGGTGCCGCCCCGCTTGAGCGCCCGCACGCGCTCCCACACCAGCCGCCGCGCCTGGGGATCGAGGCCGGTGGTCGGCTCGTCGAGGACGAGGAGCGCCGGGTCGTTGAGCAGCGCCCGGGCGAGCATCAGCCGCCGCTTCATGCCGCCCGAGAGGTTTCGGATCTGCTCCGCGCGGCGCTCGGCGAGCTCCGTGAACCGCATCAGCTCCTCCGCACGGCGCAGGGCCTCCGCGCGCCCCAGGCCGAAGTAGGTCGCGTAGACCGTCAGGTTCTTCTCGACGCTGAGATCGGGGTCGAGGCTCTCCTCCTGCTGCATGATGCCGAGACGCGCCTTGATGGCCGGGTGGGTCGCCGGCGCCATGGGCAGGCCGAGGACCTCGAGCGTGCCCCCGGTCGGCGGCGCGAAGCAGGTGACCATCTTGATGGTCGTCGTCTTCCCCGCGCCGTTCGGGCCGAGGAGGCCGAGGGTTTCGCCGGACGCGACGGCGAAGGTCAGGTCGTCGACCACCCGGCGCGAGCCGTAGACCTTGGTGAGGCCGCGGGCATCGACCACGGGCGGCGCCGGCATGGGGATGCCATCTTAGAGGTGCCCGGCGCGGGCGCAACCGAGCGTCTACCCGGAAGCGAGCCGGACGACGCTGCGGATGCTCTCGCCGCGCTCCATCGCCGCAAAGGCGCGGTCGATCTGCTCGAGCGGCATCGTGTGGGTGATCAGCTCGTCGACCTTGAGCCGGCCGCTCATGTACCAGTCCACGTAGCGGGGCAGCTCGGTGCGCCCGCGCGTGCCGCCGAAGGCGGTGCCGCGCCAGCTGCGCCCCGTGACGAGGAGGAAGGGCCGCGCGTGGACCTCCTCGCCGGCGCCCGCGACGCCGATGACGATCGACTGGCCCCAGCCCTTGTGCGTGCACGCCAGCGCCTGGCCCATCACCTCCACGTTGCCGATGCACTCGAAGGAGAAGTCGACGCCGCCGCCGGTCATCTCGATCACCGCCTCAGCGACGTTCGGCACCTGCGTCGCATCGAGGCAGTCGGTCGCGCCGAGCCGGCGCGCCATCGCGAACTTCTTCGGGTTGACGTCGATCCCGATGATGCGCTCGGCGCCGGCCAGCACGGCGCCCTGGATCACGGAGAGCCCGATGCCGCCGAGGCCGAAGACGGCGACCGTGGCGCCCGGACGGACGCGCGCCGTGTTCAGCACCGCGCCGACGCCGGTCGTGACCCCGCAGCCGAGGAGGCAGACCTTGTCGAGCGGCGCGTCGGGACGGATCTTGGCGAGCGCAATCTCGGGCACGACCGTGTACTCGGCGAACGTCGACGTGCCCATGTAATGGTGCAGCACCCGGCCCCGGTGCGAGAGGCGGCTCGTGCCGTCGGGCATGAGGCCCTTGCCCTGCGTCGCCAGGAGCGCGCCGCAGAGGTTCGTCCTGCCGCTCAGGCAGAACTTGCAGCTCCGGCACTCGGGAATGTAGAGCGGGATCACGTGGTCGCCGGGCGCGAGGCTGCGCACCTCGGGGCCCACCTCCTCGACCACGCCCGCCCCCTCGTGGCCGAGCACCGTCGGGAAGAGCCCCGAGGGGTCGCGGCCGCTCATGGTGTAGGCGTCGGTGTGGCACACGCCGGTCGCGACGAGCCGCACCAGGCACTCGCCCGGTTGCGGCCCCGCGAGCTCGATCTCGTCGACGGCGAGCGGGGCCCGGGGCGCCCAGCAGATCGCCGCCTTGATCTTCATCCGCGCGGGCTCAGCGGCGCGCGCCCGCCTCGTCGTACCACGCGTCGAGCGTGCGGAGCACGCGCTCGGCGCACGTGGGCACCTCCGCCAGATCGCCGCAGGTCCCCTTGGCAGCGAACATCCGGAGCGACAGGTCCTTCACCGCGGTATCGGTCGCGTAGGCCCACGGCGTGATCTCCCAGACATGGCCGAGGCGCGCCATCAGCGCCAGTCGTGGATCCTTGTCGAGTCCGCGATCGACGATCAGCTTCTCCGCGGCCGATTGCGTGCCCGTCCGCCGGATCTCCGCCTCCGGCGTGTCGAAGGCCGTGCCGAACATCCTTCGGTCGGGCGTCGGAGAGAACGGCCGGACGAAGTAGAAGCGCGCGTCGGGGTCGACGAAACGCTGGAACACCCACATGACGGCCAGGCGATCCGGCTCGAGCGAGTCCCAGGTGGTGTAGAGGTGCTTGCCGAGATATTTCGGCGGCGAAGGCGGGTTCGTCGGCGCGTAGAGCGCGTGCGAGTCGGCGGCGATGCCGCCGATCACGACCGCGGTGAGACCGCACACCAACGCGAAGCGCGGACGCGCGGTGGCGGGAGGCGCGCCGAAGGGAGCCCGCTTGATCCAGGAGCGCAGCGCGGCCCACAGCCCGAGGCCGTAGCAGACGTGCGCACCCATGGTGATCGTGAAGAAGGTCGCGGTGCGCTGGTAGCCGAAGACCTCGGCGTACGGGGTGTAGAGCATCGACAGCTCGAGGAAGACACCCCAGCCCACCGCCGTCCACCAGCGGGGGCGCGAGAAGAGCGTGGCATACATCAGGCCGAAGCCGACGCCGTTGGAGAGATGATAGGCCCAGCCGATGACCTCTGAGGCAAGCGTCGGTTTCGGCTGGTCGAGGAAGACCGTGCCGAAGTAGGAGATGGCGCGGAAGACGGGAATGCCCGCATGGGCGATCGGGATCCGGGCGATGTCGTAGGCGAGGCTCGCGAACAGGCCTGCCCAGAGTCCCCCCATGATGCGGTCGTAGAGCTCCCGGCGGTCCGTGCGCCGGGCCCACACGATCAGCACGACGAGGGCCGCGGTCGAAGGCACCAGCAGGACGCGCACGCTGTGACCGAGTTCGGCGACGCCGTAGAAATAGAGGAGCAGCGTGGCGATGGACGAGGCGCCGAGCGCCGCCGGGACGAGGAGCAGGGGATAGCGCAAGGGCGCGGGAATGGCCCGCTGCTCGGACGGCGCGGGAGGCGTGTCGTATGCGCGTTGATCGAGACGCTTCATGCCCCCCCTGGGCCGCGGCAGCTACACTCCCGATGCCCCCGGTGTCAATGAGGAATCACGCGAGGCCAGCCCGGCGAGGTGCCAGAGCAGCAACCACAGCGGAATCAGGCACAGAATGTCGATGACCAGCACGGTCGCCCGGAGCTTCGCCCAGGAGCGCTCCACCTCGGCACGCGCCTTCCCGAGAAGCTGGTCCTGGAGCTCGGGCGTGACCGGCCGCCACTCGGCGGACCGTTTGGTGCGCGCCGCGTCGAACATGAGCTCGGCCTGCAGGAGCGCCTGGTCCTCGAGGGAGCGGACGAGCGCGGTTCCGGCCGGGGTGGCGAGCGCCAGATAGAGCGCCACCTGCCGTCGGGGCAGCAGGGAGGCGCGTGAGAACTTGGCCGTGGGGTAGGCATCGAGGGGCGACTTGAAGGTCATCCCGGGCGGGAAGCCGTGGACCAGGAAGGCCACCGCCGCCAGCGCCACGGCCGCCCCGACGAGCGCGCGCCCGGGGTGGTGGGCGAGGTCGGCGCGGCCAGGCACCCAGGACATCGACCGGGACCGAATACCGCGCTCGGCGCGGCCGGATCAACACGGTTGTTGCGAAGAGGCTAGAATGGCGCGCATGCCCGGTCAGCGGCCGATCGGCGTCCTCGAGCGCAAGCTCGCCGCGGCACTCGACGCCGCGGACGGGCCCAGGGCGGGCGAGCACCTGCTGGCGGCGGTCTCGGGAGGACCCGATTCGACGGCGCTGCTCGCCGGCCTTGCCGCCCTCGGCCCGGCGCGCGGCCTCGCGCTGACTGCCGCCTACGTCGATCACGGGCTCCGTGGCACCGAGGGGACCCTCGAGTGCGGCCGGGTGGCCGAGCTGGCGAAGCAGCTCGGGGTGGGCTTCGTCTCTCGCACCGTCGCTGTCGTGCCCGGGCCAGGCCAGGAGGCGCGCGCCCGGCGCGCGCGCTACGCCGCATTGGCCGCCCTGGCGCGCGAGGTGGGCGCGACACGCATCCTGACGGGTCACACGCAGGACGATCAGGCGGAGACGCTCGTCCTCCGTCTCCTGCGCGGCGCGGGGCGCCGGGGGCTCGGTGGCATGCGCCCGGCCCGCGGCCGGCTCTTCCGGCCGCTGCTCGGCGTGACGCGCGCCGACGTGCGGCGGTTCCTGGCCGAGCGGGGCCTGCCGTTCATGGTCGATCGCACGAACGCCGACCTCGCCTTTGCCCGCAACCGCATCCGTCGCCTCGTGCTCCCGTTCCTCGCCGCGGAGTTCAACCCCCGCCTCGGGAGCTCGCTCGCGAGCCTGGCCGCGCGCCTGCGCGACGAGGAGGACTTCCTCGCTGCGGCCGCGGCCGCCCGAGCGGCCGGTCTCGTCGGCGACGACCGCCTCCCCGTGCGCGTCGCCGCCGAGCCCACCGCGCTCGCGCGCCGGATCGTGCGGGCCTGGCTGGAACGCGGCGCACGGCGAAGCCCGTCGGGGCTGCACGTCGAGCGCGTGCTCGCCCTCGCCACGGGAGGGGAACGGGGCGCGGTGGCGGTACCGGGACCGGCCCGCGTGCTGCGCGAGGGCGAGTATCTCGTCCGGCGTGCCGGGCGTGCGCCCGCGCCGCGGGCGCTCGTCGCGCCGATCGCGCCGGGCGGCACGGTCGTGGACCCTGCGGGGCGCTGGCGGCTCACCCTCTCGGCGGCCCGGCCGCGACGCGCGGGCGAGGACCGTCCGGCCGACGCTCACCACGCCCTCTTCGACGCCGACGCGCTGCCCGGCCTGCTCGTCGTTCGCTCGCCGGCGCCCGGCGACCGCCTCCGCATCCCGGGCGTCGGCACCCGCAAGCTGCAGGACGTGCTGGTCGACGCCAAGGTGCCGCGCGAGGCCCGTCCGGGAATCGCCGTGCTGGCAGCTGGCGGTGAGGTCCTGTGGGCGGCCGGCCTGGCGCGCGGCGCATGCGCCGCGCTCGGCTCCGACACCAGCCGCGTCATCGAGGGTGTTTTCGAGCCCATCGGATGAGCGGAGCGGCGGCTGTACATTGCTGCTCCGGAGACCGTATGTTACGATCGCGAGTGCGAATTTTTCCTGTACCGAGGCACGGTTGAATCCCATCTCCCGCAATTTCGGGCTCTGGCTCCTCCTCCTGCTGATGGGGCTTCTCCTGTGGTCCATCGTCACCAAGCAGCAGCCGCGCGAGCCCGAGGTGAGCTACAGCCGCTTCGTCGAGGCGGTGGACGAGGGGCGGGTCGCCGAGGTCACCATCCAGGGCAAGAACATCCGCGGCCGCTACCGGGGCGAGCACGGCGAGCCGGGCGAGGGGTTCAAGACGTTCGCTCCCGAGGACCCGGACCTGGTCAAGATGCTGCGTGAGAAGAACGTCACGATCGATGCCCGTCCGGAGGACTCCGAGCCCTGGTACTTCGTCGCCCTGGTGCAGTGGGCGCCGATGCTGCTCCTGGTCGGTGTCTGGATCTTCTTCATGCGTCAGATGCAGGTGGGCGGCGGCAAGGCCATGTCCTTCGGCAAGAGCCGCGCCAAGCTGCTCTCGGAGAACACCCACAAGGTGACGTTCAACGACGTCGCCGGCATCGACGAGGCCAAGGAGGAGCTCGAGGAGATCATCGCCTTCCTCAAGGACCCGAAGAAGTTCACCAAGCTCGGCGGCCGCATCCCGAAGGGCGTGCTCCTGGTCGGTGCGCCGGGCACCGGGAAGACGCTGCTCGCCCGCGCGATCGCGGGCGAGGCGGGTGTGCCGTTCTTCTCCATCTCGGGCTCGGACTTCGTCGAGATGTTCGTCGGCGTCGGGGCGTCGCGCGTGCGCGACCTCTTCGTGCAGGGGAAGAAGAACGCCCCCTGCATCATCTTCATCGACGAGATCGACGCCGTCGGTCGGCATCGCGGCGCCGGCCTCGGCGGCGGCCACGACGAGCGCGAGCAGACACTCAACCAGCTGCTCGTCGAGATGGACGGCTTCGAGACGAACGAGGGCGTGATCCTGATCGCGGCCACCAACCGGCCCGACGTGCTCGACCCGGCGCTGCTGCGCCCCGGCCGCTTCGACCGCCGCGTGGTCGTACCGCGGCCCGACGTCAAGGGTCGCGAGGGCATCCTGCGGGTCCACACGCGCCGGGTGCCGATCGCCGAGAACGTCAACGTCGAGCTGCTCGCCCGGCAGACGCCGGGCTTCGCCGGCGCCGACCTCGAGAACCTGGTGAACGAGGCGGCGCTCCTGGCGGCCCGCAAGAACAAGGACCGGGTCGAGATGGGCGACTTCGAGCTCGCCAAGGACAAGGTGATGATGGGCGCGGAGCGGAGGTCGATGATCATCAGCCTCGAGGAGCGCCGGAACACGGCCTACCACGAGTCGGGCCACGCGCTCGTCGCGAAGCTCCTCCCGGGAGCCGATCCCGTGCACAAGGTGACGATCATCCCGCGCGGCATGGCGCTCGGCCTGACCCAGCAGATCCCGCTCGACGATCGGCACACGCACTCCAAGGCCTTCCTGGTCGACAACCTCGCCATCCTCTTCGGGGGCCGCGCCGCGGAGGAGCTGGTGCTCGGCCACATGACCACCGGGGCCGGCAACGACATCGAGCGCGCCACCGAGCTCGCTCACAAGATGGTCTGCGAGTGGGGCATGAGCGAGAAGCTCGGTCCCATGACCTTCGGCAAGAAGGAGGAGGAGATCTTCCTCGGCCGCGACTTCACCCAGCGCGTCGACTACTCGGAGACGACCGCGGTGCAGATCGACACCGAGGTGCGGCGCATCATCATGGAGGCCTACGAGCACGCCAAGCTGCTGCTCCGACGCAACGTCGAGGTGCTCCACAAGATGGCCGAGGCGCTGCTCGAGCGCGAGGTCCTCGATGGCGCCGAGATCGACGAGATCCTGCGGCAGTACGGGAGCCAGAACGGTGGCCTCCGGGGCGCCGCTGCAGCCACGGCCTGAGGCCGGCCCGCGTCCCCCCGCCCGCGAGGCGGGCCCAGTGCTCCACACCCGCTCGGGACCGCTCGCGCTCGACCGGGTGGTGCTCGTTGGCATCCTGAACGCCACGCCCGACTCGTTCTCCGACGGTGGCCGCCATCTCGACCCCGCCCGGGCGGCCGATGCGGCAGCCGAGATGGTGGCCGCGGGGGCCCGGGCGCTCGACCTCGGCGCCGAGTCGACACGCCCCGGCGCGATGCCCGTGCCCGCGGGCGAGGAGCGCCGCCGCCTGCTGCCCGTGCTCGCCGCCGTGCGCGCCGCCGTCCGGGTGCCGATCGCGGTCGACACGATGAAGGCGGAGGTGGCACGCGCCGCGCTCGACGCGGGCGCGGACGTCGTGAACGACGTCTCTGCCGGCCGCGCCGACCCGGCGATGCTGCCGCTCTGCGCCCGCGCGGGCGTGCCGGTCGTCCTCATGCACATGCAAGGCACGCCGGCGACCATGCAGGAGGCGCCCCGCTACGCCGACGTCGTCGCCGAGGTGACGGCCTTCCTGGCGGCGCGCGCCGCCGCCGCCGTCGAGGCCGGGGTGGCGCGGGAGGCGATCGTCCTCGACCCGGGGATCGGCTTCGGCAAGACCGTGGAGCACAACCTGGCGCTCCTCGCGCGCCTCGACGTCCTGGCCGGCCTCGGCTATCCCGTGCTGGTGGGCGCGTCGCGCAAGGGATTCATCGGCCAGCTGCTCGGGGGCCGCCCGCCGGGCGACCGGCTGCTCGGCACGGCCGCCGCCCTGGCCCTCGCGGTGGCGGGCGGGGCGCGCCTGCTGCGCGTGCACGACGTCGCCGCTGCGCGCGACGTGGTCGCGGTCGCCGAGGCCATCGCGCGCGCATGAAGGAGCTCTTCACCAGCTTCCGCTGGCAGGACGGCCTCGACATCCTCGTCCTGAGCGTCGTCATCTACTGGGGCCTCAACCTGATCCGCGGCACGCGTGCGGTGCCGATGCTGATCGGGCTCGGCATGGTCTACGCCATCTACTTCCTGTCGAACGTGTTCGAGGTCTACACGCTCAACGTGCTCCTGAGGAACCTCCTCGGCTGGTCGCTCGTCCTCGTCTTCATCGTCTTCCAGGACGACATCCGGCGCGCGCTCACGCAGGTGGGCACGCGTCCGCTCTTCTCGCCGCGCGAGCGGGTGGCGCAGGGGCAGGCGGTGGAGGAGCTGATCAAGGCGCTCACCTACCTCGCCTCGCGGCGCGTCGGCGCCCTCGTCGTGCTGCAGAACGAGGTCGGCCTCAACCAGTACATCGAGGTCGGCGTGCCCCTCGACGCGCAGGTCTCCAAGGAGCTGGTGACCAGCATCTTCCTGCCCGGCTCGCCGATCCACGATGGGGCCCTCATCATCCAGCACGGGCGGATCACCGCGGCGGGCTGCTTCCTGCCGCTCACCACCAACCCCAACGTCTCGAAGACGCTCGGCACCCGGCACCGGGCGGCCATCGGGCTCACGGAGGAGACGGACGCCGCGGCGATCGTGGTATCGGAAGAGGACGGCATGATCTCCCTGGTGCGCCAGGGAAAGATCACTCGCGACGTGGACGCGGCGACGCTGCGCACGACGCTGCACCGCCTGCTGCTGGCATGAGGCTGCAGGCGCTCACCCGGAGGCCGGACACGGCGCCGCCCGACGCCACACCCGAGCAGCCCGGCCCGACGCCGCCGTGGGAGCGGCTCTGGCGCCTGCCTACCCGGATGACGCTCCGCGACCTCGTTCGCCGCAACCGCGGCCTCAAGCTCGTGTCGATCCTCCTCGCCTTCTTCCTCTGGTTCTCGATCAACGTGAGCGAGCGGGACGCCGAGCGCGTCGTCGAGCTGCCGGTGACGATCCGCAGGCTGCAGCCGGGCCTGATCGTCACCAACCTGCCCGCCAAGCCGATCAAGGCGCGGCTCCGCGGCCCGCGCACGATCCTCGAGGGAGTGGACGAGCACAAGGTCCGCCTCGCGCCCGACCTCTCGAGCACCATGCCGGGCGACCTCCGGCTCGACCTCGGCGGCGACATGATCCGACCGGACCTGCCACGCCGCCTGAAGGTCGTGAGCCTCGAGCCGGCGCGCCTGAAGCTCCACGTCGAGCGGCTCGCGCAGCGCAACCTCCCGGTGCGCGTGGAAGTCGCCGGCCTGCCCGCTGCCGGCTATAAGGCGAAGCCGAGCGCCGCCCCCGACCACGTCGAGGTGAGAGGGCCCGCCAGCAAGTTGGACGACCTCAAGGAGATCGCCACCGAGCCGGTCGACGTGAGCGGCGCGAGCGCGACCGTGCAGCGCACCGTGCTCCTCTCGTGGGCGGGCGACTTCGTGACCTTCGCGCCCGACCACGTGACGGTCACGGTTGCCTTCGAGGAGGAGATGATGCGGCGGGAGTTCCGCGGCGTCGACGTGCGCGTCCTGCACGCCGAGGGTGCGCGGGCACAGCTCTTTCCCGCCCGCATCGACGTGGTGATCCGCGGCCCCCAGCACGTGCTCCACAACTACGAGCTCGCCGACGGCGCCGCGTACGTCGACGCGGCCGGGCTCGTGCCCGGCACCTATCGGGTGAGCGCCCGGGTGGACCTGCCGCCGTCGCTGGAGCTGGTGCGGCAGCGGCCGGACCCCCTCACCCTCCACATCTCGCCCCCGGAAGGAGCGCGCTGATGGCCACGCGGCTCTTCGGCACCGACGGCGTCCGCGGCATCGCCAACGCCGAGCCCATGACCTCCGAGACGGCGCTCCGCCTCGGGCGCGCCGTGGCCCACGTGAGCAAGCGGTCCCCTCACCGCCACAAGATCCTGATCGGCAAGGACACGCGGCTCTCCGGCTACATGCTCGAGACCGCGATGGCCTCCGGCATCTGCTCGATGGGCGTCGACGTGCTCCTTGTCGGGCCGCTGCCGACGCCGGGGATCGCGTTCCTGACGCGCACGCTGCGGGCCGACGCCGGCGTGGTGATCTCGGCCTCCCACAACCCCTTCCAGGACAACGGGATCAAGTTCTTCAGCCGGACCGGCTTCAAGCTGCCCGACGAGATCGAGGCGGAGATCGAGCACCTGGTCCTCTCGGACTCGATCGACGCGCTCCGTCCGACGGCGACGGCGATCGGCAAGGCGTTCCGCATCGACGACGCGGTCGGGCGCTACAACGTGTTCGTCAAGAGCACGTTTCCACGCCACCTGACGCTCGACGGGCTCAAGATCGTCGTCGACTGCGGGCACGGCGCGGCCTACCGCGTCGCCCCCGAGGTGTTCGAGGAGCTCGGCGCGCGGGTGATCGCGCTCGGCGTGGACCCGGACGGCGAGAACATCAACCAGGACTGCGGTGCGCTCTACCCCGAGCTCCTGCAGGAGACCGTCCGCCGCACCGGCGCCCACGCCGGCATCGCGCTCGACGGGGATGCGGACCGCGCCATCTTCGTCGACGAGCGCGGCGAGGTCGTGGACGGCGACGAGGTGATGGCCATGTGCGGCACGGCGCTCGACGAGCGCGGCGAGCTCCGCGAGCGCACGCTCGTGGCCACGGTCATGAGCAACCTCGGGCTGCATCTCGCGCTCCGGGCGCGCGGCATCGCGGTCCGCACCACGCCCGTCGGCGACCGCAACGTGGTCGAGGAGATGGTCCGGGGCGGGTACAACCTCGGCGGCGAGCAGTCGGGACACGTCGTCTTCCTCGACCACAACACGACGGGCGACGGCCTGATCACCAGCCTCGCCGTGCTCGCGCTCATGGTGGAGCGGGGCCGGCCGCTCTCCGAGCTCCGGCAGGTGATGCACCGCCTGCCCCAGGTGCTGGTCAACCTCACGGTCGCGGCCAAGCCCGAGCTCGAGACCGTGCCGGCCGTCGCCGCGGCGATCCGGCGCGCCGAGCAGGCGCTCGGCGATCGCGGGCGGGTGCTGGTGCGCTACTCGGGCACGGAGCCGCTGCTGCGGGTCATGGTCGAAGGGGAGCGCGAGGGCGAGATCCGCGACCTGGCCGAGGCGATCGCGGCGGCCGCACGGGTGGCGATCGGCGGCGACCGGGCGGCCGCCGACGAGCGTTAGGGTGACGGTCCAGATCGCCGTTGCGCTCGCCGCCGTGCTCCTGGTCGGCTCCGCCGGCCCCGCGCCGGCCGCCGACCGCCTGATCCTCGGCCGGTCGCTGCTCATCCGGGCGATGAAGCATCGGAGCATCGTCGCCATGGGGAAGGAAGCGACGACCGACGTGCCCGGCTTCAGCGATCCCAGGATGGGAGGCGCCACGCTCACCGTGATCGCGAATGGCGGCACCGGCACGAGCCAGAGCTACGCCCTCGATGGGCAGCTCACGTGCTGCATTCCCGCCGGCGGCGGCTGCAGCGATGGGGCGAGCTGCTGCAGCGGTTCGTGCAACGGCACCAGCTCGACCTGCGACTGAGCGCTCCCGTGCTCCATCTCGGCGTCAATGTCGACCACGTCGCCACCCTCCGGCAGGCGCGCGGGGTCGACTACCCGGACCCCGTCGAGGCGGCGCTGGTGGCCGAGGCGGCGGGCGCCGACGGCATCACCGTGCACCTGCGCGAGGACCGGCGCCATATCCAGGAGCGCGACGTCGAGGAATTGCGCCGACGGCTCCGCATCAAGCTGAACCTCGAGATGGCGGTGACCGACGCGGTCGTCGCCTTCGCGCTCCGTATCCGCCCCGCCGACGCGTGCCTCGTGCCGGAGCGGCGCGAGGAGCTCACCACCGAGGGCGGCCTCGATATCGTGCGGCACGCGCCCCGGGTGCGCGGCGCCGTCGAGCGCCTGGTCGGGGCCGGCATCCGCGTGAGCCTGTTCATCGACCCCGACGAGGCGCAGCTCCGGGCGAGCGCGGACGCGGGCGCGCCCGCCGTCGAGCTGCACACCGGCGACTACGCCAACGCGCGCGCGCCGGCCGCGGCCGCCCGGGAGCTCGAGCGGCTGCGCGCGGCCGCCCGGATCGCCGCGCGCCTCGGCCTCGAGGTGCACGCCGGCCACGGGCTGACGGTCGCCAACGTGGGGCCGGTGGCCGCCATTGCCGAGATCGTCGAGCTGAACATCGGCCACTCGATCGTGGCGCGCGCCGTCCTCGTCGGCATGGCTGCCGCGGTCCGCGAGATGAAGGACGCGATCGCCCGCGCGAGGGCGTAGCACGACGGGACGGATATATTGATCGTCGTCACCGCCGACGAGATGCGGGCGCTCGACCGCTGGACCATCGAGCACGGCACACCGGGGCCGGTCCTGATGGAGCGAGCGGGCGGCGGCGCGGCGCGCGTGCTGCGCGCTCGCCTCGGCCGGCCGCGCGGTCCCGTGGTCGTGGTGTGCGGCCGGGGCAACAACGGCGGCGACGGCTTCGTGGTCGCCCGCCACCTCCGGCGCGCGCGCATCCCCGTGGAGGTGTGGCTCGCGGCCAACCCCGAGGACGTGCGCGGCGACGCCGCCGGCATGCTGGCGGCCTGGCGCCGGGGGCGGAACGCCCTGCACGACCTCACCGGGCGAGGCCGGGTGGAGGCCCTGGCCAGCCGCCTCGCCAGGACCGCGGTGGTGGTCGACGCGCTGCTCGGCACCGGGCTGAACGCTCCCGTCAGCGGGCTCGCGGCCGCGGTGATCGAGGCGGTCAACCGCTGGGCCGAGAGCTCCGGCCGGCCGGTGCTCGCCATCGACATCGCCTCGGGCCTGGCCGCGGACAGCGGCCGGCCGCTCGGGGTCGCGATCCGCGCCACCGTCACCGCCACCTTCGGCTGCGCCAAGATCGGGCAGGTCGTGTATCCCGGCATCGACTACACCGGCATCCTCGACGTCGTCGACATCGGCATTCCTCCGGCGGCGCTGGCCGCCGTCCACCCGCGTACCTCGCTCCTCGAGCGCGGCGAGGTCGGCCGGCTCCTGCCGCCTCGCCCGCGGGACGCGCACAAGGGGACGTTCGGCCACGTGCTCGTCATCGGCGGCTCGCGGGGGAAGACCGGCGCAGCGCTGCTGGCCGCGGAGGGCGCCGCCCGCGCCGGTGCCGGACTCACGACGCTGGCGGTCCCTGCGGCCCTCCAGGCGGCGTTCGAGGGCCGTGTGCGCGAGGTGATGACCGCGGCACTGCCGGAGCCCGGTGAGATCGGGTCGCTGCTCGCCGGCCGCGCCGCCGTCGTCTGCGGGCCGGGCCTCGGCGTGACGGACGAGACGCGGGCCGTCGTGGCCGAGGTGGTCCGGCGCACGCCGGCGCCTCTCGTCCTCGACGCCGACGGCCTCAACATCGTGGCGGGGACGGGGCTCCTCCGGGAGCGGGCAGGGCCAACCGTGGTCACGCCGCATCCCGGCGAGATGGCGCGTCTCCTCGGCTGCGAGACGGCCGAGGTGCAGGCCGACCGCCTCGCGGCGGCTCGCCGCGTCGCGCGCGGCGAGGGCGTGGTCGTGGTGCTCAAGGGAGCGCGCACCGTCATCGCCGCCCCCGACGGCGAAGCCGCCATCTCGCCGGCCGGCAACCCGGGCATGGCGAGCGGCGGCACGGGCGACGTGCTCGCGGGGATCGTCGGGGGCCTGCTCGGCCAGGGGCTCGCCCCGTTCGACGCCGCGATCCTCGGCGTCTTGGCGCACGGTGCGGCGGGCGACCGGGTGGCCGCCCGGCAGGGCGAGGTGGGGCTGCTCGCCGGCGACCTCCTGGCCGAGCTGCCGCCGACGCTCGCCGAGCTCCAGGCCACGGGGCGTCCCGCGCCGCGACGCCGCGAGAGGGCCCGTGCAGACACGTGAGCTGACGACCTCCACGCCCGAGGAGACGGAGGCCCTCGGCGAGGCGCTCGGGCACGCGGCGCAGGGCGGCGAATTGATCGGGCTCGTCGGCGACCTCGGCGCCGGCAAGACCTGCTTCGTGCGCGGCCTCGCGCGCGGCCTCGGGATCGATCCCGGCCGCGTCCACAGCCCCTCTTTCACGACCGTGACGGAGTACCCGGGCGGGCGCCTGCCACTCACTCACGTCGACCTCTACCGCCTGGAGAGCCCGCTCGCCGATGAGCTATGGCTGCGCGACGCGCTGTACGGCGACGGCGTGGCGGCCGTGGAGTGGTTCGAGCGGATCGCCCCGGGCGCCGGAGACGACGCTCTCGTGGTGACCCTGCGCTACGCGGGCCCCGAGCGCCGCGTGATCGCACTCGGGGCCCGCGGGTCGCGCCACGAGCGGCTGCTCGACGTCGCGCTCGGCGGGCGAACGGAGCGCTGAAGCCGGCGGGCAACACGATCGTCGACCGCCCGCACCGTTGCGTGGCGCCTCGGCGCGTACCCGACCCACGCAACGCCTTGGAGCCCGCTCGCCTCTGAGCTATCGTTGCCCGGCGTCGAGACATGTCGCTGATCGTCCAGAAGTTCGGAGGCACGTCGGTCGCCGACGTCGACCGCATCCGCCACGTCGCGGGCATTGTCGGGGCGACCCGCGCCGCCGGCCGCGACGTGGTCGTCGTCGTGTCGGCGATGGCGGGGGAGACGAATCGCCTGCTCGCGCTCGCGCGGCAGGCCGCCCGCACGCCCGACGAGCGGGAGAGCGACGCGCTCGTCGCGACCGGCGAGCAGGTGACGGCGGCGCTCCTCGCCCTCGCGCTGCGGGACGCCGGCCTCCCCGCCCGCTCGTTCCTCGGCCACCAGGTGCGGATCGAGACCGACAGCGCCTACGGCCGGGCCCGTATCGTCCGGGTGGACGTCGACCGCTTGCGGGGCACGCTCGCCGAGGGCACGGTGGCGGTCGTGGCGGGGTTCCAGGGCGTCGACGGCGCCGGCAGCATCACCACCCTCGGGCGGGGTGGCTCGGACACCAGCGCCGTGGCCCTGGCGGCGGCGCTCGCCGCCGACGCCTGCGAGATCTACACCGACGTGGACGGCGTCTACACGAGCGACCCGCGCATCGTGCCCCAGGCCCGCAAGCTCGAGCGCATCGCCTACGACGAGATGCTCGAGCTCGCGAGCCTCGGCGCCAAGGTGCTCCAGATCCGGTCGGTCGAGTTCGCCAAGCGCTACCGGGTGCCCGTCCACGTGCGCTCCACCTTCAGCGCCGCGCCGGGCACCTGGGTCGTCGAGGAGGATGCGAGCATGGAAGAGGTGTCCGTCGCGGGCGTCGCCTACGATCGGGACGAGGCCAAGCTGACGGTCCTGCGGGTCCCGGACCGTCCCGGGGTGGCCGCGCGCCTCTTCGGCCCGATCGCGCGCGCCCACATCGTCATCGACATGATCATCCAGAACGCGAGCGCCGACGGCACCACGGACCTGACCTTCACCGTGCCGCGCGGCGACTACGAGAAGGCGCGCGGGCTCGTCGAGTCGACCGCCAGGGAGATCGGCGCCCAGGGCGTCACCGGGCAGACCGACGTCGCCAAGGTGTCGATCGTCGGCATCGGCATGCGCACCCATGCCGGCATCGCGGCCCGCATGTTCGAGGTGCTGGCCGCCGAGGGCATCAACGTGCAGATGATCTCCACCTCGGAGATCAAGATCTCGGTGGTGGTCGACGAGAGGTACACGGAGCTGGCGGTGCGCGCGCTGCACGACGCGTTCATCGGGGGACCACGCCCATGAGACGCGTCCAGCTCTACGACACGACGCTCCGCGACGGCGCCCAGGCCGAGGACGTCTCCTTCACGCTCGAGGACAAGGTGCGCATCGCCGAGCGCCTCGACGACCTCGGCATGCACTACATCGAGGGCGGCTGGCCGGGCTCGAACCCGCGCGACGAGGAGTTCTTCCGGGCCGTCAAGCGCCTCGGCCTCCGGCACGCGAAGATCGCGGCCTTCGGCTCGACGCGGCGCGCGGGCGTGCGCGCGGCCGACGACCACAACCTGGCGCTCTGCCTCCGCGCCGAGACCCCCGTCGTCACGATCGTCGGCAAGACGTGGGACCTCCACGTGCGCGACGACCTGCGCATCCCGCTCGAGGAGAACCTCGAGGTCATCCGCGACTCGATCGCGTATCTCAAGACGCACACCGACGAGGTGATCTTCGACGCCGAGCACTTCTTCGACGGGCTCGCCGCCAACCGCGACTACGCGCTCGCGTGCCTGCGCGCGGCGGCCGACGCGGGCGTCGACCTCGTCTGCCTCTGCGACACGCGGGGCGGCTCCGTGCCGGCGGGCGTCGGGGCCGGCGTTGACGCCGCCCGGGCGGTCCTGGGGACGACGCCGCTCGCCATCCACTGCCACAACGACTGCGAGCTGGCGGTCGCCAACTCGATCGAAGCGATCGAGCACGGGTGCGTCCAGGTCCAGGGCACGATCAACGGCTTCGGCGAGCGGTGCGGCAACGCGAACCTCGTCTCGGTGATCCCGGTGCTGCAGCTGAAGCGCGGCTACGACTGCCTGTCGGCCGCGCAGCTCCGCAAGCTCGCCGAGGTCTCGCACTTCGTCTACGAGCTCGCCAACCTCGAGCCCAACAAGCGCCAGCCCTTCGTCGGGCAGAGCGCGTTCGCGCACAAGGGCGGGCTGCACGTCGCCGCCGTGCAGAAGAACCCCGAGACCTACGAGCACATCGACCCGGCGGTGATCGGCAACACGCAGCGCGTGCTGGTCTCGGACCTCTCCGGCCGCTCGAACCTGCTCTACAAGGCAGCCGAGTTCGGGCTCGACCTGGAGAGCAACGCGCCCGCCGTGAAGGCGCTCCTCGGGGAGCTCAAGGACCTCGAGGCGAAGGGCTATGCCTACGAGGGGGCGGAGGCGTCGTTCGAGCTCCTCATGCAGAAGGCGCTCGACGGCGACCGCGTGCGCTACTTCCGGCTGATCGGCTTCCGGGTGATCGACGAGAAGCGGAACGAGACCGAGACGCCGATCGCCGAGGCGACCATCATGCTCGAGGGCCCCGACGGCCAGATCGAGCACACCGCCGCCCAGGGCAACGGGCCGGTGCACGCGCTCGACCAGGCGCTGCGCAAGGCGCTCGGCAAGTTCTACCCCGAGGTCGAGCAGGTGCGGCTCCACGACTACAAGGTCCGCGTGCTCGGCAGCGCCGAGGGCACGGCCGCGGCGGTGCGCGTCCTCATCGAGTCGGGCGACGAGCACGACCACTGGGGGACGGTCGGCGTCTCGCACAACGTGATCGAGGCGAGCTGGCAGGCCCTCGCCGACAGCATGGACTACAAGCTCTACAAGGTGCGTCGCGGAGCGGCGCGCGGGCGGGCGGCCGACACACGCCGCGGCTGAGCGGCGGCTGCGGCGAGACCATCCCGCGCGATGCGCATCTACCTCGACCACAACGCCGGCGCCCCGCTGCGCCCCGAGGCACGCGAGGCCATGCTCCGCTTCCTCGGCAGGCCGGGGAACCCGTCGAGCGCGCATCGCGAGGGGGCACGCGCCCGCGGGGCGGTCGAGGCGGCGCGCGCCGAGGTGGCGGCGCTCATCGGCGCGGGCCCCGCCGAGATCGTGTTCACGAGCGGGGCGACCGAGGCGAACAACCTGGCGTTGCGGGGCGTCGTTCGCGCCCCGGCCGGCCTCGTCACCACCGCGATCGAGCACGCCTCGGTGCTGGAGACGGCCCGGGCGCTGGCGGCCGAGGGCGTGCGGCTCACCGTCGTGCCCGTGGACGGCGACGGACGGGTGGCCGCCGACGACGTCGTGGCGGCGTGCGCGCCGGGCACGGCGCTCGCGAGCGTCGGGCTCGCGAACGGCGAGGTCGGCTCGGTGGCGCCCGTCGCGGCGATCGCGGGCGGGCTCCGCGGGAGCGGCGTGCGCCTCCATACGGACGCGGCACAGGCGGCCGGTCGGATGCCGATCGACGTGCGCGCGCTCGGCGTCGATCTGCTCTCGCTCTCGGCTCACAAGCTCGGCGGTCCCGCGGGCGTCGGGGCGCTCTGGGTGCGAAGGGACGTCGGCCTCCGGTCCCAGATGACCGGCGGGCCGCAGGAGCGCGGCCAGCGCGCCGGGACCGAGAACGTGGCGGGCATCGTCGCCTTCGCCGAGGCGGCGCGGCTCGCGCGTCGGGACCTCGCCGTCGCGGCGGCGCACTGCGCGCGGCTCGTCGACCGGCTCTGGTCGGGCCTCCGGGCGTCCATGCCGGGGGTGCAGCTCAATGGCCCCGCCGCGCCGCCGCGGCTGCCGAACACGCTCAACCTCACCTTTCCCGGCTGCAGCGGCGACAGCCTCGTCGTCCTCCTCGACCTCGCGGGCATCGCCGTGTCGGCCGGCTCGGCGTGCGCCGCCGGCGCGGCCGAGCCGTCGCACGTCCTGGCGGCGATGGGACGGGATCGGGAGACGGCACGCAGCGGGCTCCGCCTGAGCGTCGGGCCGGCGACGACGGACGCCGACATCGACCGCGTGCTCGCCGTGCTCCCCGACCTCGTGGCCCAGGTGCGGGGCGGAGCGGCGGCGTGAGGGTCGTGGTGGCGATGAGCGGCGGGGTCGACAGTGCGGTCGCGGCCGCCCGGTGCGTCCGCGCGGGCCACGAGTTGATCGGCATCTCGCTCCGCCTGGCGCGTGACGGGAGCGGCAGCTGCTGCTCCCTCGACGACTTCCACGACGCGCGCGCGGTCGCCGACCGGCTCGGCTTTCCCCACTACGTGTTCGACTTCACCGACGTCTTCGAGCGCGAGGTGGTGCGGCCGTTCGTCGCCGAGTACCTCGCCGGGCGCACGCCGAACCCGTGCGCGCGCTGCAACGAGCACGTCAAGTTCGGCCTGCTCCGGCAGCGAGCCCGGGAGCTCGGCGCGGCCCGGCTCGCCACCGGCCACTACGCCCGCATCGGCGTCGACCCCGAGAGCGGCGGCCCGCGTCTGCGGACCGCGGCCGATGCGGCCAAGGACCAGACCTACTTCCTCTTCGCCCTCACGCACGGCGACCTCGAGCGGACGCTCTTCCCGGTGGGTGCGCTGACCAAGGCCGAGGTGCGGGCCGAGGCTCGGGCGCTCGGCCTCCCGGTCGCCGAGAAGCCGGACAGCATGGAGGTCTGCTTCGTGCCCGCGGGCGACGCGGCCGGCTTCGTCGAGCGGCGGGCGGCGCCCGAGGCGCTCCGGGCGGGCGCCGTCGTCGACGAGGCCGGACGGGAGATCGGCCGCCACCGCGGCATCCATCGCTTCACCGTCGGCCAGCGGCGTGGGCTGGGCGTCGCCGGAGGTCCGCGGCGCTACGTCAAGACGATCGACGCGGCGACGGGCACCGTGACCGCCGTGGCCGCCGGCGCGCTGGGCGCCTCGGGTCTCGTCGCACGCGAGGTCACGTGGGCCGCCGGCCGCCCGCCGGCGCCCGGAACGCCGGTGGCGGTCCGCATCCGCCACCGGCACACCCCGGTGCCCGCGCACGTCGTGCCCGTGTCGCCGGCGGAGGTCCGCGTGCGCTTCGACCGCCCGGGTCCCGCGGTCACCCCGGGGCAGGCCGCGGTCTTCTACCGGGGCGACCTGGTGCTCGGCGGGGGCTGGATCGCGGAGGCGATTCAATGAAGCGGGTCGCGATCACCACCCTCGGCTGCAAGGTGAACGCGTACGACAGCGCGACCATCGCGGACCGGCTGCGCGCGGCGGGCTGCCGCCTGGTCGGCCCCGGGGCGCCCGCCGACGTGGTGATCGTCAACTCGTGCACGGTGACCGACGCGGCCGACGCCGAGAGCCGCCGCCTCGTGCGCCGCGCGCGGCGCCTGAACCCGCGGGCGCGCGTCATCCTGACCGGCTGCTACGCGCAGACGAAGCCGCACGAGGCCGCGGCGCTCGAGGCCGTCGATCACGTGATCGGTCTCAGTCGCCTCGACGCGCTCACGCGCGCGGTGACGGCGGGGGACGTCGAGCGGGTGGTCGCCGGCGCGAGCCGTCGCGAGCGGGCGATCTCGACGGTGGGCGCGCGCCGCTTCGACGGGCAGACGCGCGCTTTCTTGAAGGTGCAGGAGGGCTGCGACCTCTTCTGCACCTTCTGCATCGTGCCGATGGCGCGCGGCGCGAGCCGCAGCCTGCCGCCGCGCGCCGTGCTCGCCGAGATCGAGGCGCTGGCCGAGGAGGGCTTCGAGGAGGTCGTGCTGACCGGCGTGCACCTCGGCGGCTACGGCCAGGACCTGGAGCCGCGGGTCGACCTTCCCTGGCTGGTGGCCGCGATCGCCGAGCAGGGCGTCGTGCCGCGCCTGCGGCTCTCCTCGATCGACCCGCACGAGGTGGGCGAGTCGCTCCTGCGTGTGATGGCGGCCGAGCCGAGCGTCTGCCACCACCTGCACGTGCCGCTGCAGTCGGCAGACGACGGCGTGCTCGCCCGAATGCGCCGCCGCTACGACGGGGCGCTGGCGCGCGAGCGTCTCGCGATGATCCGCGAGCTCCTGCCCGACGCGGCCATCGGGACCGACCTGATCGCGGGCTTCCCCGGCGAGGACGACGCCGGCTTCGAGCGGACGCTCGCCTTCCTCGACGCGAGCCCGCTCTCCTACTTCCACGTCTTCCCGTACTCGGTGCGCAGCGGGACCACCGCCGCGAAGCTCGACGGGCGCGTGCCGCCGGCGACGCTCGCCGACCGCGCTCGCCGCCTGCGGGCGCTCGGCGACCGCAAGCGCGCGGCGTTCGCGCGCCGCTTCGACGGCGCCGCGGCGGAGGTGCTGGTCGAGTCGACACGCGACCCCGAGACCGGCGCGCTGCGCGGCTACACGCGCAACTACCTGCGCGCGGGCCTCGACGGGCCGGACGCGCTCATGGGCCGGCGCGTGCCCGTGCGGCTCGCCGTCGACCCGGACGCCCGGGTGCGGGCGACGGTCGCCGGGGCATGACACCCGAGGTGCGCGCGGCGCTCGAGGCCGGTCTCGGCCACCGCTTCGCGCGGCCCGAGTACCTCGCCGTGGCGCTCACCCATCGCTCCTTCGGCGTCGACGCGCCCAACAACGAGAAGCTCGAGTTCCTCGGCGACGCCGTGCTGGCGCTCGCCATGTCCGACCTCCTGATGACGCGCTTCCCCGACGCGAGCGAGGGCGAGCTGTCGAAGATCCGCGCCTCGCTGGTGAACGCCGACGTCCTGGCCCGCAAGGCGCGCGAGCTCGACGTGGGGTCGGCGCTCCGCTTCGGCAAGGGCGAGGAGAAGAGCGGCGGGCGCGAGAAGGTGTCGATCCTGGCCTCCGCCTACGAGGCGCTGCTCGGGGCCGTGTATGCCGACGGCGGCTACGAGGCGGCGCGCGCGATGGTGGAGCACCACTTCGCGGGCGACATCGAGGAGCACCTGACCGTGGGGCTCCGCGACTACAAGACCCGCCTCCAGGAGCTGACGCAGCGGCTCTTCCGCGAGACGCCCCTCTACACGCTCGTCGAGGAGAGCGGGCCGGACCACGCCAAGCGGTTCGTGTCGGAGATCGCGCTCGGCGGCCGGTGCTACGGGCGCGGCCTCGGACGGACCAAGAAGGCGGCCGAGCAGGCGGCGGCCGGCGAGGCGCTCGCCGCCCTCGAGCGGGAGCACGCGGACCGCTTGCCATGAGGCGCGCCGCGCTGGCCGCCCTCGCTGCCGGAGCGCTCGGGCTGGCCGGCGACCCGGCAGCGGCCGAGCCTCTGCGCCAGCTTCCGGGCAGCCTGCCGCGGGCTCTCGCGCTGATGACTGCCGGTGCGCGGGCGCCGGCGGACCTTGCCCTGAGTCACGTGACGGTGCTCCTCGGGCTGCGCGCGTCGGCCGCGCTCGATGCGGTGCTGGCCGCGCAGCAGGATCCGCGCTCGCCGCGGTTCCGGCACTGGCTCGAACCCGCGGAGATCGCCGACCGCTTCGGCCCGTCGCGCGCCGAGTACGCGCGGGTGCGGCGGTGGTTCGAGACCCGCGGCTTCCACGTCGTGCACGACTCGCCGCTGCGCATCGCGCTGGTCGTGGCGGGCACGGCAGGCGACGTGGCCGCGGCGCTCGGGACGCCGATCCGCTTCTTTCACGACCGCGACGGTCGCGTCTACCACGGTCCCGAGACGGCGCCGGCCCTCCCGGCGGAGGTCGCCGACTCGGTGCACGGCATCCTCGGGCTCGACGATCTCCCGCATTTCGAGCCGCTGGTGCGGCTGGGAAGCGACGACGTGGCGCTCGGGCCGAAGGACTTCGCGCTCGTGTACGGCGCCGCGGCGTTGCAGGCGAGCGGCGCCACCGGCGCCGGCGGCGCGATCGCGGTCATCGTGCGCAGCAACTTCCCCGACGCGGACGTCGCGGCCTTCGCCGCCGCGTACCTGCCCGCCGGGACGACGCTCGACGTCCAGCGCGTGTTCGCCGATACCGATCCGGGCATGCTCGCCCGTGCCGAGGTGACCGAGGTGCTGCTCGACGCCGAGTGGGCGGCGGCGGTCGCGCCCGCGGTCCGGGTGAACGTCGTCATCGGCGACCGGTCGAACGACATCCCCGGGGCGATCGAGAAGGCCGTGGAGGGCCGGCTCGGCGACGTGATCTCGGTGAGCTTCGGGCTGTGCGAGATCAGGGCGTCCACTGCGGAGACCGAGCTCTTCGATGTCTGGTACGCGATCGCCAACGCGCAGGGCCAGACGGTGCTGGTGGCGTCGGGCGACGACGGCGCCACCGCCTGCCTGCCGAACACGCGTCCGGCGGTGAACGCGCTCGCCGCCTCGCCCCATGCCGTGGCCGTGGGCGGGACGACCCTCGACCCGCGCTTCGACGCCTCCGGGAATGCGACGGGCTACGGCGGCGAGACGGTCTGGAACGAGGGCCGGGGGGCGGCCAGCGGGGGAGGGGAGAGCCTCGTGTTCGCCCGGCCGCGCTACCAGCTCGGCCCGGGACTCCCGCCGCTCACCGGGCGAGGCCTGCCCGACCTCGCGCTCGCCGCGAACCCCGACGCGCCAGGCTACGTCATGGTGTCGGGCGGGACGTCGGGCGTCGTGGGCGGGACGAGCGCCGCGACGCCCGCCCTCGCCAGCGCCCTCGCGCTGGTCAACGAGGTACAAGGGGCCGCGGGACTCGGTCAGCTCGGCCCGACGCTCTACCGGCTGGCGGGAGAGCAGGCACGGGGGCTGAGGGGGCCGGTCTTTCACGACGTCACCCAGGGGACCAACGGCTTGTTCGCGGCGGCTCCCGGCTTCGACCTGGCGACCGGGTGGGGCTCGCCGATGATCGATGCGCTCGCGCCGGCGCTCGGCGGCGGCGGTGGACCCTGCGTCCCCGAGAGCCATTGCCTCGTCCCCGGCACCGGCGGGGCCAGGCGCTCCTGCGCGGCCGAGTGGCTGGTCGAGGCGAGCGCGCTCGCTCGACGGCCCTCGGGCATTCCTCGGGTCCGGCAGTTCTGCCGGGACGGCGATCCCGGCTGCGATGCGGACGGCATGGCCGACGGCCAGTGCACCGTGAACGTGGCGCTCTGCCTGAACGTCCTCGACGAGCGGTTCCTCGACACCCGCGGCGCGGCGGCCTGTCGGCCCGACGTCGTGGGCCAGGTGAGCCTGCTGGCGCCGACCCCAAGCCGCCGGCGACCGGCCGTCACCGCCGACCGGCGGGCGTTGCACGCCGCCGTCCGCGCGCTCCCGGAGCGTCCGACCGCACGGCGCGGCGAATGCACCGCGACCGTACCGATCATTGTTCCCGCGGGACCCGACGGCCAGCCGGGCCGCGTGCGCCTGCGCGCGAGCGTCGTGGGGTCGGACGGACCATCCCTCGCCCGCGTGACTCTCCTGTGCCTCGGGTGAGGGGAGCGACCGTGGCGCACCGAGCCGGATACGCCGCCATCGTCGGGCGCCCGAACGTCGGCAAGTCGACCCTGCTGAACGCGCTCGTCGGGACCAAGGTGGCGATCGTCACGCCGAAGCCGCAGACGACGCGCAACCGTCTGCTCGGCATCCGCACGTTGCCCGGCGCGCAGATCGCCTTCCTCGACACCCCGGGCATCCACGAGGCGCGCTCGCCGCTCAACCGCCGCATGGTCGAGACTGCGCGCCAGGCGCTCGCGGAGGCCGATGTCGTGCTCCTCCTGATCGACGCTGCCACGGGCGTCACGCCCGGCGACCGGGTGCTGGCCAACACGCTCGCGCCGCTCCCGGCAACCACCATCGTCGTCCTGAACAAGGTCGACCGCGTCGCGCGCCCGGAGCTGCTCCCCCTGATGGCCACGCTGGGGGAGCTGCTGCCCGGGCGCGAGATCATCCCGGCGAGTGCCCTGACCGGAGAGAACGTCGACACCGTGCTCGGGCGGGTGGTCGAGGCGCTGCCCGAGGGCGAGCGTCTCTATCAGGCCGACGAGTACACGACGGCGACCGAACGCTTCCTGGTCCAGGAGCTCGTCCGCGAGCAGCTCTTCCGGCAGACGGAGGAGGAGGTTCCGTACGGGACGGCCGTCCTGGTCGAGGAGTTCACCGAGCGGCCGGAGGGGGACGTGCTCTTCGTCCGCGCCACCATCCTGGTCGACCGGCCGAGCCAGAAGCCGATCGTCATCGGCGCGGGCGGCCAGCGGCTGCGCGAGATCGGCCGGCGCGCGCGTCTCGAGGTGGAGGCGCTCTGCGGCAGGCGCGTGTTCCTCGAGCTCTTCGTCAAGGTGGAGCCCGGGTGGGCGAAGAACCCGCGGCGGCTCGGCGAGCTGGGACTCTGATGGCGGCGCGCGAGGAGCCCGCCGCCGGCGTGCCGGTGGTGGCGATCGTCGGGCGGCCGAACGCGGGGAAGTCGACGCTGTTCAACCGTCTCGTCCGCGCCCGCCGCGCCATCGTGGACGACGTGCCCGGCGTCACTCGCGACCGCATCGTCGCGCCCGCCGAGCACGCCGGACGGCGGTTCCTGTGCGTCGACACCGGGGGCTTTGCGACCGGCGCCCGGCGCGATGCCTCGACGCTGGCCGCCCGGGTGCGGGAGCAGACGCTCCGCGCCGTGGCCGAGGCCGAGTGCGTGCTGTGCGTGTTCGACGCCCAGGCGGGTCTCATCCCCGAGGACCGTGAGCTCGTGCGGCTGCTCGGCCGGAGCGGCAAGCCCGTCGCGTTCGTCGTGAACAAGGTCGACACGCCCGCTCGCGAGCGCCTGCTCGCGGACTTCTACGCCGCCGGCATCGACCGCCTGCTCCCTGTGTCGGCCGCCCACGGCCGGGGCCTCGAGGCCCTGCGCGACGCGATCGTCGCCATGCTGCCGCCGCTCGGCTCCGCGGCGGCCGGGACGCCGGGCACGCGGCTGGCGATCGTCGGACGGCCGAACGTCGGCAAGTCCTCGCTGCTGAACCGGCTGCTCGGCGATGAGCGCGCGATCGTCACGGCCGAGCCCGGCACCACGCGGGACGCCATCGACACGCCGCTCGCGGTCGGGGGCCGCCCGTACGTCCTGATCGACACGGCGGGCATCCGCCGCCGGGCGCGCACGCGCGAGCCGCTCGAGCGCCATGGCGCGGTGCGCGCGATCGGCACGCTCGCGCGCGCCGACCTGGCGCTCGTCGTGCTCGACGCGACCGAGGGCATGACGGACCAGGACGCGCGCATCGCGGCTCGCGCGCGAGCGGCGGGACGCGGCGCCATCCTGCTCGCCAACAAGTGGGACGCGGTGCCCGCGGAGCGCCGCGATGCGACCACGTTCCGGCGCGCGCTCGCCGAGCTGCGGCCGGCGTTCGCCGACCTGCCGCTCCTCTGCGTCTCCGCCCGGACGGGTGAAGGCCTGGGCGAGCTCTTCAGGCTCGTGGCGCGCGTCGAGCGGGCGTACGACGCCGTGCTGCCCACGGCCGAGCTCAACCGCGCGCTCCAGGCGGCCGTCGAGGCCCAGGCCCCGCCCGGCGTCGGCGGCCGGCCAGCGCGGCTCTTCTACGCCACCCAGACCGGCCGGCGCCCGCCGGAGGTGACGGTGTTCGCGAGTGCGCCCGAAGGGGTGCCGACCTCGTACGCGCGCTACCTCACGGCCCGGATCGCCCGCACCTTCGAGCTGGTCGGGGTGCCGCTGCGGCTCGTGTTTCGCGCCCGGCCGCGGGCGACCGGAGTCCGGCGGTCGCGGCAGCGGCGCGCCTTCCGGAAGTAGGTCCCGCTCGCTGCCCGTATCGACCCAGCTGCTGCCGTAGGTCTCTAGCTCCTACGATTGTCCCCTCCACGTCCGCGTGGCAGACTCGCGGCATGCGAGACGCCCTTCAGGGGCCAGCGCTGCATCGTGCGATCGCTCGCGTCGTCGCGCGCCATCTCGATCCGCGTGCACATCGCGTGTGGATCGTCGGCTCCGAAGCTACGGGCACGGCGCTTCCAGGTTCGGACGTGGACGTTGCTCTCGAGGGACCGGCGCCGGTCGATCTCGAGCGGCTTGCGAGACTGCGGTCCGATCTCGACATGCTCCCCACCCTGCGCGGCTTCGACCTCGTCGATCTCCGGCGAACCAGCGAAGGGTTCCGGCGCGAGGCACTCCGCGTCGCGATCCCGCTGGAGCTTTCGGCCTCGGGATAGACGACGTGTCGAAGGCCAGTGAGCTCCTCGGAGATTTCGCGCACGCCGTCGACCGGCTTGCGGAAGCCTGCGAACGCGTCGCCGCCGACGCGACCGGGGATGCGCTCCTTCGGGATGGCCTCATCCAGCGGTTCGAATTCTGCTTCGAGCTCGGCTGGAAGGCGATCCAGTCGGTGGCCGGCACCGAGGGTGTCGTCCTGCGCAGTCCGAAGACCGCGCTGGCCCTCACCAAGCGAGGAGTTGGAGCACCGCGAATGCCGCGATCGTACCGAAGAAGGCGAGGTGATCACGGCAGATGGCGTGCGCCAGCCGACTCTGCACGTCGGGCGGGTCGGCGCGCGAGCCGAGCCGGACCGCGTTCGGCACCGTGCGCGCCCTCGCCGCGACGATCGGTATCCCGCACAGCGCGAGCGACAGCAGGCGAAGCGCAGGCGACCCCACGCCCCGGAAGAGCCCGATCAGCGTGCCACCCGCCGTGACCAGCATCACGACCCCCACCAGGTAGTTCATCGGTCGCGCCTGGGTTGTCACCCGCCGGTAGTACGCCGCGATCGAGGCGAGCACCTCCTCCGGGAGCGGATCGGCACCGCGACCACGGCCGAGCACCTGCACGTCGAACATGAGGTCGAACCAGAGCACCGCCAGCAGAAAGCCGGCGCACAGCGCCAACACGGCGGCCATGGTAGCATGGTTCACCGGAGTTGATCCCGCCGAGAACGCTGCCGTCGGGGCAACCCGGCTTGCCCGGGCCGTGGCTGCCTGCTAAGAAACCCCATGGCGCAATCGAAGGGGCTCACCCGGCACTTCCGGGCGGGCCCCTTGGTGTTTTTGGAGGGCGACGCATGACGGCCGAGCTGCGTGAAGGGCTCACCTTCGACGACGTGCTGCTCGTCCCCGCGGCCTCCGACATCCTCCCGCGCGACACCGAGGTCACGACGCAGCTGACGCGTGCGATCCGGCTCAACGTCCCGCTGCTGAGCGCCGCGATGGATACCGTCACCGAGGCGCGGACGGCGATCGCCATGGCGCAGGAGGGCGGTCTCGGCGTGATCCACCGCAACCTGTCGAGCGCCGAGCAGGCGCTCGAGGTCGAGAAGGTGAAGAAGTCCGAGAGCGGCATGATCGTCGACCCCATCACCGTGCGCGCGGAGCAGCCGATCTCGGAGGCGCTCGAGATCATGCAGCGCTTCCACATCTCCGGCCTGCCGGTCACGCGCGAAGGCAAGCTGGTGGGCATCCTCACCAACCGCGACCTCCGCTTCGAGAAGCGGCTCGACCGCACCGTGGGTGAGGTCATGACCCGCGAGCGGCTGGTGACGGCGCGTCCCGGGGTCACCCTCGAGGAGGCGAAGGAGATCCTGCACCGCTACCGGATCGAGAAGCTCCCCGTCGTCGACGAGCGGGACCAGCTCCGCGGGTTGATCACCGTCAAGGACATCGAGAAGACGATCCGCTACCCCAACGCCGCCAAGGACGAGCTCGGGCGGCTGCGTGTCGGCGGCGCAGTCGGGACGGGACCGGACCGGGAGGCGCGCGCCGAGGCGCTGGTCCGGGCCGGGGTCGACGTGCTGGTGGTGGACACGGCGCATGGCCATTCCGGCGCCGTCATCGACGCCGTGCACGCCATCAAGGGCGCCTTCCCCAAGGTCGACCTGGTGGCCGGCAACGTGGCGACGGCCGACGGCGCCGCGGCGCTGATCAAGGCCGGGGCCGACGCCATCAAGGTCGGCATGGGCCCGGCGTCGATCTGCACGACGCGCGTCGTCTCCGGCGTGGGCGTGCCGCAGCTCACGGCCATCCGCGAGGCGGCGGGACCGGCAGCGCGGGCGGGCGTTCCCGTGATCGCCGACGGCGGCATCAAGTTCTCCGGCGACGTCACGAAGGCGATCGCCGCCGGCGCCGACAGCGTCATGATCGGCGGGCTCTTCGCGGGCACCGAGGAGAGCCCGGGCGAGACGATCCTCTACCAGGGCCGGACCTACAAGCTCTATCGCGGCATGGGATCGCTCGAGGCGATGCGCGAGCGCGAGGGAAGCCGCAACCGCTACTTCCAGGACGAGGAGGCGCTCATCGACTTCGGTACGAAGCTCGTGCCCGAGGGCATCGAGGGGCGGGTGCCGTACAAGGGCTCCCTCTCCTTCATCGTGCAGCAGCTCGTCGGGGGGCTGCGTGCGGGCATGGGGTACCTCGGCGCCCGCACGCTGGCGGACCTGCGGCGGGCCATCTTCGTCCGCGTCTCCGCCGCGGGGCTCCGTGAGAACCACGTCCACGACGTCTACATCACGAAGGAATCGCCCAACTACCGTCTCGACTAGGACACGCGCGGGAGCGGGGCGGCGGTGATCCTGATCCTCGACTTCGGCTCGCAGTACACGCAGCTCATCGCCCGCCGCGTGCGCGAGCTGCACGTGTACTGCGAGATCCATCCCTTCGACGTGCCGCTCGACACCGTCCGGCGGCTGGCGCCCGCGGGCATCATCCTCTCGGGCGGCCCGGCGAGCGTCTACGACGACGGGGCGCCCATGCCCGGACCGCCCGTGCTCGATCTCCTGCGCACCGGCACGCCGCCCGTGCTCGGCATCTGCTACGGCATGGGGGTGCTGAACCTCGCCTTCGGCGGCGAGGCGGCGCGGGCGAGCCGAAAGGAGTTCGGACCGGCCGACATCCGCATCCTGCACCTCGATCCGCTCTTCGCCCTCGGGGGCGGCCGCACGACGCGCGTCTGGATGAGCCACGGCGACCGTATGACGGCGCTCGGGCCGGAGCTCCAGACGCTCGCCGCGAGCGAGAACTCGCCGCACGCCGCCTTCCGGCACCGCGACCAGCCGATCTACGGGGTCCAGTTCCACCCCGAGGTGACGCACACCGTCGACGGCAGGGAGATCCTCCGCAACTTCGTGCTGCGCGTCGCCGGCGCCCGGCCGGACTGGACGATGGAGAGCTTCGTCGATGCCTGGCTGCCGCGCGTGCGACAGCGGGTGGGTGCCCAACGTGTCATCTGCGCCCTCTCGGGCGGCGTCGACTCGGCGGTGACCGCGGCGCTCGTGCACCGGGCGATCGGCGACCGCCTGACCTGCATCTTCGTCGACAACGGGCTCTTGCGCGCCGGCGAGGTCGAGGAGGTGCTCGGCGTCTGCCGGGACCGCATGGAGCTCGACGTGCGCCACGTCGACGCGGCGGCGCGCTTCCTCGAGCACCTGCGCGGCGTCGAGGAGCCGGAGCAGAAGCGGCGGATCATCGGGGGGACCTTCATCGAGGTGTTCGAGGAGGAGGCGCGGCAGATCCCCGACGTCGGCTTCCTGGCGCAGGGGACCCTCTACCCCGACGTCATCGAGTCGATCTCGGTGCGCGGCCCCTCGGCCACCATCAAGAGCCATCACAACGTCGGCGGCCTGCCCGAACGGATGCGGTTCGAGCTCCTCGAGCCGCTCCGCGAGCTCTTCAAGGACGAGGTGCGGAGCCTCGGGCGCGTGCTCGGCGTGCCCGAGGAGATCGTCGGCCGCCATCCGTTCCCGGGCCCGGGGCTCGCCATCCGCGTGATCGGGGCGGTCGACGGGGAGCGGCTCGCGATCGTGCGCGGCGCCGACGCCGTCGTCCAGGAGGAGGTTCGCCGCGCGGAGCTCTACGAGGAGCTCTGGCAGGCCTTCGCGGTCCTCCTGCCGGTCAAGACGGTCGGCGTGATGGGTGACGAGCGCACGTACGAGAACGTGGTGGCGATCCGGGCCGTGCATTCCACCGACGGCATGACCGCCGACTGGGCGCGGCTGCCGGCCGATCTCCTGGCGCGCCTCTCGGCGCGCATCATCAACGAGGTCCGCGGCGTCAACCGCGTGGTCTACGACATCTCCTCGAAGCCGCCCGCGACGATCGAGTGGGAGTAGGCCCCGGCAACCCGTGAAGCACGCGACCCAGGTGGCGCTGATCCGCGAGATCTTCCGCGCCATGGATCGCGGCGTCCCGCCGCTCGCCGACCACATCGCCTGCAACGACGTGTCCGCGTACACGTCCGCCGCCCGCGACGCCCGGGAGCGCGACGTGCTCTTCCGCCGACATCCGCTCGTCGTCGGCTTCAGCTCACAGGTGCGCGCCCCCGGCGACTTCCTGACGGAGGATCTCACGCCGGTGCCGGTCCTCGTCGTGCGCAATGCCGCGGGCGACCTGCGGGCCTTCGTCAACATCTGCCGGCACCGGGGCGCGCGGGTGGTCGAGGGGTGCGGCAGCGGCGCCGTGCGCTTCACCTGCCCGTATCACGCGTGGTCGTACGACACCGACGGGCGCCTGGTGACGATCCCGGACGACTTCGGGTTCGAGGGGCTCGACCGCGGCCGCCACGGCCTGATCCCGCTCCCGGTGGAGGAGCAGCATGGCCTCGTGTGGGTCTCGCCGGAGCCCCGCGGGTCCGTCCGGGTCGGCGAGCTGCTCGGCGGGCTCGGCGACGACCTCGAGGCCTACGGGATCGCCTCGTTCGTCCACCAGGAGACGCGCGTGCTCCGCCGGCGGATGAACTGGAAGCTCGTCAGCGACACGTTCTGGGAGGCATACCACCTGCACGTCCTCCACCGGAAGAACGTGGGCCCGCTCTTCGTGCGCAACCTGGCGCTCTTCGAGGCTTTCGGCCGCTGCCACCGTCTGATCGGCGTGCACCGGTCGATCGAGCGGCTGCGGGCGCTCCCGGAGCGGGAGTGGAGCCTCGTGCCGCACGCCACCATCCTCATGAACCTCTTCCCGAACACCGTCCTCGTCATGCAGAGCGACCACGCCGAGGTCTACCGCATCTTCCCGGCGCCGGACGGCGCGAACGAGAGCCTCACCGCGGTGAGCCTGCTGGTGCCGGAGCCCGGCCCCCGCTGGGCGAGGACGATGGAGCTGCTCATCGGGGTGGTGGAGCAGGACCTCGCCCTCGGCGAGGGCATCCAGCGCAGCTTCGAGTCCGGGGCCATCGCGCAGGTGACCTACGGGCGGTTCGAGCCGGCGCTCGAACATTTTCACCGCACGATCCGCGAGGCCCTCGCGGCCGCGCCGGGCGGTGACGCGCGACCGGCGTGATCTCGGGACTCGCGCCTACCGCGGGGCCGCCAGGACGCGGCCCAGCGCGTCGGAGATCATCGCCTCGGCCGCGTTCGCGCAGTCGGCGGCGAGCGGCGCGTGCTTCCGCCGCCCGGCCCTGGCGATCGACCTGCCGGCTCTCTTGAGCAGGCCCGCAGCCTGCTGGAGGAGCCTTCGCTTGCGGGCGGGAGGAGCTCCCTCCGCCTGCGTGACGAGCGTCCCGGCCCGCGTGAACAGACGGCCCGTGTCGGGCGGCATGGTCTGGCTGCGGCAGGCGCCCTGATCGAGGTGACGGTCGAAGGCGCAGAGGACGGCCGCGAAGCCCACCTTCGGTTCCGCCGTCCGGCATTCGGCGGTCGCACCCGTGCAGCTCCTCGCCGGGGCGCACGCGTCCGCTTCGGCGCTGCACGCCGTCCCCGCAGACTCGAACCCGTCGGCGGGGCAGGCGTCGCTGACGCCGTCGCAGTGCTCTTCGACGTCACAGGCGCCGGCCGCCGGGCGGCAGACCGCCGTGCTCTT
>Ga0209058_1000319_pt1 | contig 40051 bp, 33 predicted proteins | sample GraSoiAngelo_147_FD_185904 | JGI IMG/M metagenome (GOLD analysis project Ga0209058, IMG submission 185904) | Grasslands soil microbial communities from the Angelo Coastal Reserve, California, USA - 14_1009_05_40cm (SPAdes) (version 2) | ecosystem: Environmental > Terrestrial > Soil > Grasslands ... | reverse complement strand
CGCATCACGTTGGGAACTGCCGCGAGGCTGATTCATATTGTCCATTAAAGTGAACCCTCTCTCTTTCGACAATCGCCCGGGTGGCCCGGGGGCCGGCATTCCGCGTGCCCGTCACAAATCTCAGTGCTGGCCGTAATGTCTTCTCCGCGACTACACCCACCACGTAGAAACCCTTCACCGATGTCTCCAGACCTGTCGTCAATACCGGGTAACCCTCGGTAGTTCGCTCAACTCGTTGGCTCAATGACTGATCCAAGATCCGACACCGCGAGATATCGACTCGATAGCCAGCTCCAAGGATGGCCCAATCCACCAGGTAGCGCTGCCCTCGCTGATCGGTGCCGTTTCTAGCACTTTACCCCATCGGCGATCGTCCAACAGTGCTGAATCCCCCGAGGTCTCTCCAATACGCCATCGCTTTCCCGACCACATTCCCGCCTGCCGCAAGTACGCGGCCGTACTCAGGCCATACGGGCCGGCGCCCACAACAATGACTTCTCTGGTCTCAATGGCTCGCCTCGGCTCTTTGTAAAAGCCAAAGCGCAGGCGCCAGCATCGCCAGGGCGAGAAGGAAGAACACGAACCCGCCCTCTCTGTGGAGCTTGCCCGTAAGAAAGCTCGGATCAGCGTAGATGGCGAGGGCCGACAGCGTCACAATACGAACGCCATTCTTGACGATGAGCAATGGCACGGTCATCAGCGCTAAGGCAGTCTTCCTCACAGCGGACCGGAGCAGTAAATGGCCGGCCAGGAGACTGGTGAACAGCAGAGCCAGACTCGACCGAATCCCGCTGCATTCCTTCGCCACTTCGATCGTGACCCCAGGTAAGGCGAACTCGAATCCCGTCCGAAACACCGGGACACCGATCAGCTGGAAAAGCGCATAGGAAACCTCCGCCGACCCCGTCTGCAGGGAGAAGATGACGGCATTCAACAGGAGATCGGGTAAGGGGACCATCAGGACGAGAAACAACACCGGAAACAAGCCCGCCCGCAGAGCACGGAGCCCGTAACAGAACACAAACGCGCCGATCCACATGAGCACCAATGAGAATGTCATGATGAAGAGCCGGTCGTTCTCGCTCGGCGAACCGGCGTATGCGAGTCCACACCATCCGAAGAGAGCGCCCGCCGCGAGCAGGCCGACCGCAGCTTTCCACGACGTCTCGACCTGGGCGAAAATCCTTCTCCGTCCGTACAAGAGGAGAAAACCGCTGACGGCAGGCACCAGGACGATGTGGGAGTAGTGCTCCTCCTGAAACGAGAACCGGATCAGGGTGCTCAACGGCGCCCAAAAGATCACCACCGTCAAGACGACAAACGCCGCGAAACCACCGGTTCGCGTCACCATCGGCGCGCGGCTCCCAAGCTCGCCTATGCGGTCGGCGCAAGAGACGAACATTCTGTAGCCTCGTTATCGTCCTCGACCGTGAAAACCAGCCGATCGCCAGCGATCCTCGCGAACGCGACGCGAGCACGCTCTCGCCCCTCTCCCAGGATCCGCCATCTCCCCCCGTCGGTCACCACCTTCATCTGACTGCGCTCCCGCCACCAGCGATCGACCTCCCGCGGAAGCGCGATCCACATCTTTCGTTCTTCGCGTACCGTGGCGAGATGCTCCAACAGGGCCTGGTAGATCGCGCGCGCTCGCCCCTCGATAACGTAGTCGGGGTGAATGATGAAACTGGCGAGCCCGTGGTTCTCTGTGATCGCGCGCAGCTGCCGCGTCCACAAGTCGAGCGAGTAATCGTTCAGGATATGGAACAACGAGTAGTCCTGGATCATCGTGACCGGGAGCTCCAGGACTTTCCCGATGAAGAAGGGCATCAGGCTGCAGCAGCCGCCGCGTTGCGGGTCGAGATGCCCGACGTTCGGAATTGACATATCGTAGGAGAACTCCAGATCGCCATACCACGCCTGGTTTCGATTCAGAACACCCGAGCGAAACCCTAGCGCGCCGTAATCTCTCGCATACTGGTGAATGCGTTGAATCCTGCGCAGAAACTCGGCGCGGTTGGAGAAAAGACGACCATCGTGGCTCAGATCGTGGACGTTGACCTCGAAGCCGCGTGCTCGGATCTCATCGAGCAAGGTCCCCGGAACCGGATACCGGACCTCCGGCACGATCTGAAAGGACGATCTGATCCCTGCAGACGAGTCCAGATCCATTAGCTGAGAACAGAAGTCTCGACCCGCCAGAGCCTCGACATCATGCGTCATGATGGCGCAGCTCTTTGCGCCATCCGGCCAGAACCATACGAAGGGAACTCGCTGAAGCCCCTTTGCCTTCAGAGATAGGGCCAAGAGCCGCTCGTGGATCTCTTCCACCGTGCGGTCTACCGGCCAGCGCGGAAACGCAAGGGTCTGCCAGTCGCTCAAGCGCCTTCTCTGAAGGTGCTTTCGGATAGAGACAGGCAACAGTGGGCGCAGCCAATAGTAGACGGTCTGGCTCAGTCCGCTTTCAGCGAGCCGAGACACGCCCTTCCCTCCGCTGAGCTCGTAGCGCTCATGACGGAGGTTTTCGACGATCTCGGTAGGATCCAGCGCGAGTCGAACGGTCCCATCCCGGTCGGTGCTGACGTCGGCGAGAACATCGTGCAGCGGGCCAGTGACCTGTCGACTCCTGAATCCTGACGACGAGGTCCCATAACAAATCGTCTCGGAGCCAAATCGGAAATATCCCGAATCCGCCGAGAGCGATCCCATCTGCGCCAACTGAATGAAGCTCTCAGGACAGCGAAAGTACTCGTTGACGGACCTGGCCATACGCATGACCTAACCCCCAAAGCGCAGGGGCCGGGAGAGGCTTCCTTGGCCGATGTGCTCTAGCTGGAAGAGTTGCCTGCCAATCACAAGACGAGCTGGAATAAGACAAAACACCCGAGGTGCTTGTAGAAGAGCTTGCCTGCGGCAATCAGAACACCATCCGGAGTACGAGAAAGGATCCTCTTTGCCGCCTTCGCTGTCCAAGCCCGAACCAGAAGACTGTCTGGAATACCGCAGGACATCGTCTTCACGACCCTCGCCCCCAGCCCGGGGGCAGCGTTCGGCGCCGAATGGGTCGGATGTCTCCAGTAGGTTAGCTGGGAGCGTGCCGCCCCCCAGCGGTCCTTGAAGGTGTTGAGACCAGCGTTGTCGGGGTCTGAGCGTCCTAGGTCGAACTCCCGAGCTCCGTTGGCTTTTCCCTCCTGGATCGCCTTCCAGAACAAGAGGTGCATGCCTCCGAGATTATGATACTTCTCGTCGGAGCAGCCATACTTATAGACGAGCGCGTCCCGGAAGGTGTGAGTCAAGATGCTGGCGATCGGGTGTCCATCCTTCGACGCGACCCGGATCTTCACCCGCTCGCCCAGGCAGTCCACCAGGTTGCGAAACCACGCGCGGGGGTGGGGCGGCAATTGATGTCGCCGACGCGTGCGCAAAAGCAGCTGATAGAATTGCTCGAGGATAGTCTCGCTTCGGCCTTCCTCGTGGGTCAACCCTTCCCGCTCTGCTCGCCTTATTTTCCGACGGGTGCAATCCTTGTGGAAGCGGCGGAAGATTTCCTCGAGCGCCGGGTTGAGGTCGATGGAGTGAAGATAGAAAGCTCGACCCTTATCCATCCCAAGTGGCGCCATCGTTCGCGGTCGGATCTCGATATACCTCAATCCTTCTTTTCCGCTTTCGAGCTTCACCGAAGCGAGCAGGTCCTCCAGATCTTCAGGACGATCCACCAGTGGCTCGCAATGGTCCGAGAATGGGAGGGAGACCAGTCGACGCCCGGTAATCAGGCTCGACACGCGACACAGAACCACTCCATTGGTCAGGCAAGCACCTGGCCGCGTGGTCGTATAGGCCACCGGATCGTACCCATAGGTCCGCCGGAGCGCCTCGAGCCAGCCCAGCGTGTGGAATACGGAGGCGCGTGGATGTCGCTCGACAAACTCCGCCCATCGTGAATCGCGACACGGATCGATTTTATAAGTTGTCATCGCTCGTTTTCTTCGTACCCGTCGCTGGGCGTTCTCTCAGTGGTTTGTGGCGTTTGGACGTTGCGCTACTCGCAAACAGCTGCCCACACTGCTGACGTTCAAGCCAAATGCATGCTAGCCAGGAGTCGGGTTGACTCTGACGTTTTACAGTTGGGCGACGTGGCCGCGCTCCTTCACTTCAGCCCATCCTTCATTCAGGCACTCAGCAATGCGCACGATCTGTTGTTTCTGGAGGGTGTAATAGCTTGGAATAACGAGCGTGGTCCTTGACAGCCGTTCCGCCACCGGACAATCGCCCGCGTAGTCATACTGTTTAGCGGCGACCCCAACTATGTCGCCGAGGTATTTCATCGTGTCGATCCGGTGTTTCAGGAGAGAGGCCGCGATCAAGTCCCGGCTCTCCATCGAAGGAAATGTGACCGGGAAATAATAGCGATTGTAAAACATGCCCGGGGGCTCCGAGCAGAGCATGTCGGGGTCCAGGTTGAGCGCGTTGGAGTAGAAATCCGCGTTGGCCCGCTGTCGAGTAATGATCAAGTCCAGGAGAGGAAGCCGCTTTCGGATGAGAGCAGAATCGACCATAAAGATTTGGCTGAGTGCGACGCCGGGGTTCTCCGACAAATGCCCCATTCGATTCATGAATTCCCAAAGGGGATAACCCACGATTCCATAGAGAGGCTTGCTCCGGAGAATTGATTTAATGTAGGTCTTCGTCGCGTGAGCGCACTCATCGGCGTAGCTGGGCGCCTTCATTTCCTCGGTCAACCGAGCGACTCTAGCGATTACATCAGCATCGCTCGAAAACAACGCCCCGCCTTCCCCCACGGAGAGGCATTTGCCGGATCGAAAGCTGAAAAAGGCGATGTCGCCGAACGAACCGACTGTGCGGCCTCGAAGCTTGCTTCCGAGAGCCAGCGCGCAGTCTTCAATAATCGGTTTGCCCTGCGCCGCCTCCCGTAAGGCAGACATATCGCACAGGTTTCCAAACATGTGAACGGCGATGACAGCGTCCAGTCGCGAGCGCTTTGCCAAGAAGTCTCCAGTGGACATGCAAAACGTCCCTGGATCGACATCGATGAAGTGCGCCGTACAGCCGGCCTCCGTGATTGCTTTGAATACGACCGCACAGCAGTAAAGGGGGACTCCGATCCGCGCTCCCGGTGGCAAGTTGAGTGCCCGAATCGCCGTGACAAGCGCCGCCCGGCCCGACCTCGCCGGAATACAACCGGCGAGTCCCGAGATATTCAGCTTGCCGTTTCGTTTCGTCGGCGCTAGCGCTTCGGCCAAACCATGAAAAAGGTCGCCGAGGTTGTGTTCCCAGTGATCTCTCGGCGTCAGGCCTATCATGGATGGATCCCTGGGACAGGCACTCCACCGACTCGACCTATGACATAGTCGAGCGCATCCCTAAAGCCGGCGGCTAATTTATCGATGTTCCCGTTGTCCGCTACTTCCCGCCTCGCCGCGTCGGAGAGCCGCCGCCGCAGCGCATTGTCGTCGATGAGAAGGCGCAATGTGTGAGCCAGTTCCGCGATATTACCTCTCGGCGTGATGAAGCCATTCACCCCGTTCTTCAAGTACATCATCTCCGCAGACTCGTCCCCGTCTTCTGTCACAAAAGGGAGCCCGCAATGGAAGGCGTCGACGATGCTCAATCCAACGGCGCCGGGAAGACAGTAGACATCCGCCGAAGAAAGGATGTCGAACTTTGCGTCTCCGTAGAGGGAGCCGAGTTTGTAGATATTGTCGCCGGTAAACTTCTCGAGAATTTGGTCCGGGTCGGGCCCGACAAGGATCAACCCGACATCGGGTCGATTCATGTGGACAAACGCCTCGAAGAGACGCTCCAATCTCTTCCGCTTCTGAATGCGACCGACGCAGATAATGTTCTTCCTCGTCTTGATTCCGTATTTCTGCAGGATGTCCTCTTTCTGCACATCGGTCGGAAGGCCTCGATAACCTAAGTGGAGCGTGTTATTGGCCACAAAGAGTTTCTTGTGAAACCGACGCGGCACATATTTTTTCAAATGATCGGCGTACAGAATAATAGCGTCGCACATGGCCAGCTCGGACCTGTACGCGAGGTTTTTTAGGACAGCGTCAGTAGCGGCAAGGTCACACCCTTGCCCCCAGTAAACGATCTTTCGCCGCATGATTCCCTTTGCGATCAGATACGTCGGGAACAAATATGAGTGTCTCAATTCCATGTAATCGATGATCACTTCAACTTGGCGTCGGTAGATGAACCGAGCGATGCTGAAGGCGGAGAGGGGCATCTCCGTACACTGAAAATCGACGATGTGCGGGTTGCCTACCTCGATTCCGTCCGATACAACGGTAAGGTCAAAGCCGTAACGCCTGAGATACGAGCTCAGGTAGCCGTATATCGGAACACGATAGTGCGGAATCTTACCCGCGTGGATGAGAGCGACTCGAGTCATGTCACTCAAGACTTTGGTAGACGCCGTTCGTGGGGGCTAAAGACCACTGTTATCGGCAAGGCTCTTCGCACTCCGTCAGCGATGGTGCCGCGTTCGAGACGATTTAGGAGTGTCAATTCTAGGAGTGTCAATTCGGCTTTAGTACGCTTTTAGGGCGCACTCGTGATAGGCACCCCAAAGCCAGTCGCGCTGGTCAACACCATGCCGTTTAAGAACAAAATCGGCACCTCCACCTGTTCCGGAATTCTGGCACAAGACGTGCTGGTGCAGCTTGTAGAATCAGACGCAAAGCCTGGGAACGCTTGAAACCTGGTCGGCGGTTGGGGCACTGTGTCCCAGTCAGTTATTCTCGAAGAGCTGAGGCTTACGATGAGGACTCGCCAGTTATTTCTATCTTCGCTGATCGTGCTTCTCTCCGGCCTGCCAGCAGCGGCCGCAACCTACACCGTCAAGGGCAGCGGTGGTAGCTTCACCACCATCCAGGCGTGTGCGAGCGCGGCCGTGGCCGGAGACACCTGTGAGGTCTATGCAGGAAGCTATTCTGGCTGGACGCAGAGCACGAATGGAAGTGCTGGCAATCCGATCACCTTTAAGGCTCATACGGGCGACACCGTGACGATCACGAGTACCGTGACCGTGACCAACCGTCGGTACATCACCATTGACGGCTTTCGATTCACTGGCCAAGCGATCAACGCTGTAGACGGTAGCGGCACTACCACCAGTAACATCGTCTTCAGGAACAACACCATCGTCTGGAGTTCGAGCGGCAGCTCCAGTGCGAGCATCTACTTGTACGGTGATCGAAGCCTCATCGAAAACAATGAGATCTCCGGTTCGGGCAGCGATGCGATGGAAATCGGCGGCCAGAACGTCGTCGTGCGCGGCAACTATTTTCATGACGTCAATGGCTCGACGAGCGGCGAACACATCGACTTCGTGCAAGTCATCGGCGGTGGCACGACGCCGACGCTGAGTTTCTCACTCATTGAAAACAACGTTGAGCGAAACTGTTTCAACGATGGCGGCAACTGCCATTTTGTAATCATTAGAACTGGCAGCGGCCCTGTCGCGGATACGGTCATCATTCGGTTCAATTACGCACAGAATATGGACGGGTCCGGCGTGTCGCTTGGAGGTGTGGGCGACAACGTGCCGAACGCACGTATGTACAACAATACGATAGCCACGGGTCATCTGACGGCGGAGAACGGTGACTGCGTAAGCTTCCAAAACGCGCCGAACGGTGTCGTCCTTAACAACATCTGCTACAACACCCAGGCCAATGGGTGGTCCCCCACAATCAGCAATGCGGTCGGTAACGGCAACATCGCCTTCAACACCGGCTATTCCGGTGCGTGGAACTCGCCGTACTCGACGGAAGAGACCTACGCGACGCTCCGAAACAAAAATCCGCTCTTTGCCAACTTCCCGACCGATGGGTCTCTTCAAGCGATTTCGCCGGCCATCGGAGCGGGCGTGCCGCTTACCACTGTGGCCGCTGGGGATTCCGGAACAGGCGTCTCCATGGTCGTTGCCGATGCTCGGGTTTTTCAACCAGGCTGGGCCGGAGTGCAGGCCGATTGGCTGCGGGTTGGCCTCACGACGACAGTCCAGATCGCCTCGATCAATTACGCCACGAACACGATTACGCTGGCTAGCCCAATCAGTCGGTCGCCGGGAACTCCAGTGTATCTGTACAAAGACTCGAATGGACAGGGGGTACTCTTTGGCATCGCTCCGGATATTGGAGCGTTTCCATTCGGACAAGCCGGCTCGACTCCTGGTACGCCTACGCAGGTTCTCGTTCAGTAGGGAGTGGTAGTCAAGCGGGACCGGGGCTCCGTTAGACATCGTCTACGATGACGGCGGCAAGCCGTCCCCTTGGGGCCGGGAGTCTACTCTCGGAACTGGTCGTCGAGTCATGACAGAGCGAGCGCCACGCCTACTCAGTTCGTAGCGATCGCTGGAGACGGCTTTGAAGGCCTGCCCCACGGAACCATTTCCCGCACGAGACGAGCGACTAGAAAGAGGGGTGCGAGACTTCGGTGCAAGATGGTCACCGCACTTACATACAGAAGCCCGAACGAAACGGATATCACCGCTATTCGCGCTGCTGCTGCTTCAAAGGGGTCCGAGGCCACGATGAAGGCTGGAAGTTCTCCGACGATCAACCCGGTTGTGCCGCCTGCAAGCAGGGATGCGAGAACGTACTTCCAGACCACAGCGATAACCGGGGCGATCCCGAGCTGTATCGGTCTTCCTGCGTACCATAACGCGGGGATCGTGAGCATCCAGAGGGATAAACTCCAAGTCGTCGCAATCCCCACAGGACCCCACCGGAGCGCCAGAACAAACATCACACCCGTGGCGATGAACTCCAAAACCCCCCAGCGGAACCACCGGTCCGGCCTGCCGATGGACAGGTGGATCCAGCCGTGTGTGCCGTAAAGAAACATCACCCCTATTCCGGGTCCGAAGAACGTGAAGATCCTGCCCGCCGGCTCCCACTGCGGACCTAACAGCATCTGGACCACGTCTTTGCCGACTAGCGTCAGATCTGCCCCTAGTCCCATGCCCACAAAGGCCGCCACAGACAACGCGGTCAGAAGATGCTGCTGGTATCGGATGGAGTCGCCGCGCAACCGACTCAGGGCGGAGACAGCAACGGTCGTGAGGGATTGCGCGACCGCCGCAAGCGCAAACAGATCATACGCCTTCTTGTAATACCCCAGAGACTGCGCATTGAAATACCAACCTACTAAGACGTTGTCCGTGTTTCGGGTGAAGTAGTTGAGGCTGAAGCGCCCGTACACCTGTATCGCGAACCGCACCATCGACCCAGTGCCAGCCACCCGGCGGGGAAGGCCCGGAACCCATCGACAAAATGCCCACACCCCGATGGATTGGCTGACTGGCTCTGCGATGGCCCCGGCGACCAGCGCCCAGTAACCCCACCCAGCCAGCGCAAGGAGGACTGAGACCGCCACCGAGGCGATACGAGCGACGAAGTCATTGGCGGACACTTGGGAGAAGCACATGGCCCGCATGAGAAGAGCCCGGTGGAGAACGGAGGTACTCGTGATGAGGATCGTTAAGGAAATGCCAACGGTGATCTGAGCCACCATCGGGTTGTCATAGAACTGTGCCATCAACGATCCTGCCGCGGCGAACCCGATGGTGAGAAGAAGGCCTGCGCCCACGTTGATCCAGAATAGGCTGCTGGCCAAGGAATGATCGATCCGCTCGCGCTGGAGAACAGCCTCGGTGAGCCCGTTCAAGCCAAAGTTCACAAGAAGTAGGCTGACGGTGGTCACCATGGTCACTAGCCCAAAGTCCGCAGGCGTCAACAGCCTTGCCAAAGCGACCGTGGCAATGACCTGAATCGCCAGCCCGGCCGCTTGGGCAACCATTGTGGCCCCGGCGCCACGAACGGCAAGGCGACCGACACCAACGCCGTCAGAATCAGGGCGAAACGTGCCGCTTGTGTCAAAGGGCTTCAGGAAGACGACCTCCTCACGAATTTGCCTCTTGGCTGCTGGTGGGCCATGAGCGTTCCGTTTTCGGTTAGTGCGACAGGAACTCTTTCCACTGGTTCCCGCCTGGAAGGCCGTGCCCTCGTCAAAGGGTGTGAAGTGCTTACACGACTCGAGCCGTCCGGAATGGCCATTGCTGCGATGAGGAAGGTGATCCAATTCAGATTCAGCATCCGAAACCCTGCCTCTGTGAAGCTCGTCACCAGCGCGGCCATGAAAAACGCCATCCTGAGCCGGCTGACATCCGGGTCCCGACGAAACGAGATGATGATGTTTCGATACCCGGTGACAATCATGGCGGTCAGCAGGGCCACACCAATCCATCCGAGAGTCACATAGATCTCGAGGTAACCGTTATGAGCTTCGTTCAAACCGATCTGAGGTCCCTGAAGAATCTCAAGTCGCTTCCCGAGCCAGAAACTCTCGAACCCCGTCCCAAACAAGGGGCTCCCCGCCAGGGTGAGAACCCTCTGCCAAATGTCAGTTCGACCCGTGAGCGTCGAGTCCCGGCCCATTCCTTCTAAGGCGCCCGCGCCGAGTCCTAGGAACACGGTAGAGAAGGGAATTAGGACGAATACTGCCGCGAGCAAATGCACGGCCGTCCGTTTCTGGGCAAACCTTCGACTGCCAGCCGCGAGGAAAAAGGCGGTGGCCAGGAAAAAAGTCACCTGTGAAGTCACCGAATTGGCCATCGCAAAAAGCCATACCACCATCGCGAGAGCCGCGCCGTGAGCGATCAAACGACGGGTCCGATGTTGATCTTGGCCATTCCTGTACGCTAGAAGAAAACACCATAGGAATACGATCCCGAAGATCAAGCAATCCTTGCCGAGCTCGTTCTTGTGAGTTGTGATTCCGGTGTAGGACACCAGCCAAGTCCAACGATTGTATGATCGTCCGATTTCGGGATAGTACTTGATCACCAGAATAGAGTGGGGTATCACGAGAAACCCGGTTCGCACCAAGACTCGCTTGATAGCCGAACGCCAATCCTGGTCGGTCAGGACGACCATGACCATCACAAGATCTCCGAGCGCTTTGAACCAGCGCTTGATCGTGATGTCCGGATAGTCGGACCAGAGTGTGCTCAAGGCGGCATAGAGGAAGAAGAGGAGAATAGGAACATTCGCTCGGAGGAGTGGTCCGAAATTCTTTCTCCGGCACAGTACGATGAGGCCGAGCGCCAGGAGCGCCGCCATCGCATTCCGGTCAGCGGGGCTCCCCTCCATGTACGAGACGGTCATGTCGGGCGGCGTCGCCCATCCCAATATCGCCAGCCACTCCGCGAGTGAACGCGAGGCGCAAAGCCACAGCCATATGGCGGGAATCCAAAGGGCTTTGGAAGTCCGGACCTCGCGGTCGCGATCGAGCCTGAAGAGCCCGAAGACGCCGAACGCGAATACGAGGCTAGCGATCAACGACGGCATAGACTAAATCACCCCAAACAATACCTTGACGGAAGGTATCGAATTATCGCGAATCGAGGAACAGGCGGTGCAGGAGTTCCAGCGTCAATACTTTGTGAATCTCAGAAGTGTAGTTGCGGTTTCCTCTGAGATGCCCCCTCACCACATCCTCGACCATCTTCTTGTCGAGGAACGGCCGGGACAAGGTTCTCGAGTCGAGCAGCATTTCCCGAACGTACTTGGAGAGCGCATCTCGGTACCAGACTCGGAAATGGTAGTACTTGTGCCTGCCGAGGAAGAGGCGCTCCAGGTGCAGGGGAGCCAGGAGATGATCAATCCGGGCAACTCCCTGGGGCATGCCGTAGTCATACGCGTATTCCGCTTTGAACGTAAATTCGAGGATGCCTCTGGCAACCGCTGCCGCCATGGGCCCGTGATCTCCGGCCACGCCGCGGTCGGTCCGGATCCGCCGAAGAGTGGCGTCCCCGTCCGCGATTAGCCGGAGGCAAATGTCATTGTTCACAAGGGCCGCCCGCGGCGCCCTGAAGACAGTCCGGACCAGATCGTTGTCGAGAAACGGGGATCGCACCGAGAGCTGGGACTGCTCGAGCGCGAAGAGACCATAGTGGTGCCACGGAGCTTGACGGAACACCGCGAACGCAACCGGGTGTCTCTCGAGCAACCCGGCGTATGTTGCACTAGCCACCCGGGCGTGGGAGAGAACCTCCGGGCTGAAGAGCCCCGGCGCTGGCTCTATCGGCTTGAATGCGGGGCCGACTGGTCGGAGGACTTCGCTGCCATAGTTTCCTGTCATCCGCACCGGAGCGATTTCCCGGGCCCGCTCGTGGGCGTACAGGACAGGGGAACAGCTCACCTCGGCGCACCCGTCGGTGAGGTACACCGTCCGCTCCGCATACCGCGGGAAGCGTTCGAGAAACTCGTGTCCAACCTGGATGTTTTCGTGGGGTTGCTCGCACAGAGCCGCGACTCGCCGTGCGAGTAGAACATCTTGAGAGTCCCGATAGGTACCCCCAAACGAGTAGCACGGGAGCGATCCTCGGGAATGCTTCTGCCACGCCATGATCATCCGAGTATCGAGTCCCCCAGTCAGCGACACCCCGATTCGCTCGCCACCATTAAAGTACCGGGGAAGGTTGCGAGAGAAGACATCCCGGATTTCCCGATAGTAAGCCTCCGGCTCCAGGGGGAGCTGGTTCTCCCAGTCGCTCGGCTCGAAATACGTACCTTTCCGCTCGATCAACCGGTCTCGGAACACCCAGGCTGCACCAGGCGGCAGCACGTGAATACCTTCGAAAAGTGTCCGGTTCTCCAGCACACAGCCGCAGGCGACAAACTCCCCCAAACCCCGAGGGTCAATCGACCGAAGCTCGGGACGGACAGCAAGGATCGCCTTGGCTTCCGCGGCGAAATAGAAAGCCTCTTTCGACTCGTGATAGTAGATTCGCTGCATCCCATAACGGTCGTTGAAGAGCATCGCCGTTCCCAGTCTGCGGTCAATCAGAAGGCCGTGAAACCTTCCGTTCAGGCCGGCGGGGAAGCTCGGATCCTCTTCATAGAGATGCGCGAGATAGGAGGGTCCCTCCGGATTGAGCGTATGGCCCCGTTGCGTCAGGCTGGAGGCCATTCCCGGTTCTGGAAACTCCTCTCCTGAAAAGACGAGAACCACGTCACCGCTTTCGTTGCAGACCGGCATTCCGTCGCAAAAGGAGTTCTTCCGGGCGGCCCATCCCACGGCCACTCCCAGTGACTCGTCAACCCACGTTCCAGTCGTGTAGAACGGTTCATGCCGAATGGCTTCGACCATTTGCAGCATTTGCGACTGCGCCCATTGCCCCGGCATCTTCGTCAACAGACCAACGATCCCCGGCATATATCCAGTCTCGAATTAGTTCAGCTGCAGTTCAAATTCCGACGGTGCGGTGGATTGGCAAGCCTTCCTGAAATGACTGGAGCCGGCGGGAGGATTTGAACGCTCCATCAACCGAAAACAATTCGGCCGCTCTACCATTGAGCTACACCGGCGTATCGTATTCTGTACCATTTCGAGCGTGCGTTAACAATCAACGTGATGACTCGATGCGGAAGCACGCCGACCAGACCCCGATGGATTTTCGCTCTCAAGCACAACTTTCCCCATCGTGTCAGGGGAACATAGAACCTCGGCACCAGGATCTCTCCAAAGCCATTGCGGATCTTGAATTCCCGTAACGGGCTCTCGCGCTTGTTGCCGTAGTTGAAGAGCCCGTACGTCAAATGCGAGATCCCTTGCGATTCGCACAACTCGACGGCCTTTGCCATCAACACATTGCCGGGTCGTTTGTCGTAGTGGCTCGCCTTACCCAGTAAGTTGAGTATCGACGCGATCTCGCCGCGATACACTATCTTCAGAAGCCCGATCAATTCGTTTCCGACGTGTGCGCAGAGGAAGTCACTTCGCTCCGAGAATGACGAGTAATCCCTCTTGGTCTGCTCAAATGACTTCCCGTATTGCACGTTTCGCACGCCCTGACGGATCGGGGAGTCATTGTTCAATCCCATCAACTCCGTGACCAAGTCGTCATCGAATTTCCTCACGGTGACCACCACGCCCCGCTTCTGTGATCTCCTGACGTTCTTGCGAGTCGCCTGGGGCAGTCCGTCCCACCACTCCTTGAAGCTGCGCGTACCAACGGCCGCGACGCTCTCCCACTCCATCTGATACTGATACTTGGGGGTCGTCGCCGGAAGCTTTTGGGTGAACGTGAAGATATCGGCGCGTGGGCCCGAAGGTCCGTGACCGCTCAACATGTTCACGCACCGTTCGGGGTCCCCGAGTTCCGTTTCCAACCACTCCTCACTGCGGATCGTAGCCATCCTGAGCCATTTGCCCCTGATGACAACCGTTTTCCCGTCGCACTCCAGCGCCGGGACTCTGACCCACTTTCCCCTGACGTAGACCTCACTGACGTTGTCCGCCAGAGTTTCCATTGATCTACCGACCTGCCGGCTGGATGTCGTGGCGTCCGGCCACCCCACCGCCGACCGCGAAACTCAACTCCGAACCGTCGAGGCTCCGCGTCGCTCTCGCATTCAATTGGCTGAAAATAGTGTCCATGATCCGCGCAGTCAGGAGAATCTCCCGATACGGAATGGGGACCGGGGTACCCTCGACGATCGACCTGTAGAACGATTCAATCAGATACTTCATCCCGGCTTTCATGTGGAAATCCCTCGCCCAAAAGGTCCGGAGATTCGTACCCAGGTTCGCCAGGTACTCCCTGGCCATCAGTACCGGCGGGACGAACTTCTCCGTATAACTCTTGAACCTTTGTCCGCGAAGCTTGACGAGCGTCTCCTGATCCTGATCGAGAATCAGACTGTTGCGCGCACCATAGATGCGAAACTGATGAAGATCGGGGCGCATCTGCGAGGAGAAGGTGAAGTAGGCGGTCACGCGCCCCTCTTCGCTGATGATGACTCGCAGTTCGTCGACGATTTCACTTTCGCCCGCCTCTCTCAGAAACCGACTTGTGAACCCATGGGCGATCACCTCGGGGGACTCCGTGGTCAGGAACTCCGCGATTCGGGCAATCCCGTGGCTGATATTGTTTTGAAGCAGTTTCCCGGGCAGCTTGCGAACCCAGTGCTTCTTGTCGCCCAGAAAGGCTCCAGCATAGTCGGACGGTCCGAGCTCGTAGCAATAGTAGCTTTCCATATGCACTGGGCCTGACCCCAAGAATCCGCTTCGCACAAGTTTCCGCATGCGTCGCGCCACATGCCTGAATTGATCGTCGTGACCCGCGGTGAGCTTGAGCCCCGCTGTCTCCGCGATCGCGACCAAGCTTTGGGCCTCCGCTTCGTCGACCGTGAAGGGCTTCTCCACGTAGACGTGGCATCCCGACTCCAGGCAGCGCTTCGCGATCTCGAAGTGACTGGCGGGCGGCGTCGTGACGTGAACAACGTCCGGCCTGGCCACGCGCAGCAGTTCATTCAGATCACCAAACCACGCCCGAACCGGGAATCTCTCCGCGAGCTGGCGCGCCATCAGCGGTTCCCGATCGCACACCCCGACGATTTCGCAGTCTTTGATCCTCCCGATCTGGGACGCGTGGTCGTCTGCGATCTTGCCGCATCCCACGATCGCGACCCTAAGCATTCGCTCCTCCGGCCCGGCAGGCGTCGAAATAGCGCCTCAATCCCTCTGCGGTGGACACTTCCGGCGTCCACCCGGCACATCTCTTCAACTTTTGATTGCTGTAGTACGTCTTTTTCCACGAAGCGTGCCATGCCCTCCGGTTGAAGACGGGCTCCAATTGCCTCTCCGACCACACCGAATAGCGCTCCCACAAATAACAGAGGGCATAACTCACCGCGTGCGGTATGTAGATCGATCTAAACGGCCTCACGTGGCGCTTGTACAAGCGCAGAAACTGGCGACTGGAAGGCAGATCGTCATCCACCACGTTGAACACATTGCCCTCGAGACCCTTCCTCAAACCGGCCAACATAATGGCGTCCAGGCAATTGTCGACGTACGTGAGGGGAATCGTGTTGGAACCGCCAAGGTGAAGAAACAGGCCGAACGTGTCGATTCCGACCCGCCCGCTGATGCCCAGATTCCCGGGGCCATAAACGTATCCAGGTCGGACGATCACGTACGGGAGCCCGAGCTTTTGGCCGTACTCGGACACGAGCTCGTCTTGTTTGACCTTTGCAAAGCAATAGGCCTCGCCGCGTAGTTCTGGGTGCGACTCAATCGGCGACGATTCATCCAGCAACCGGCGCCGCGTCTTGTGCTGGTTGCTGTAGACGGAAAAGGAACTGATGCCGACGAACCGTCGCAAGCTTCCGTGCTCGCGTGCCGCATCAAGAAGATTGCGCGTGGTGACGACCGAGTTGAGGAATGCGTTAGCGGTCGACTTCTCACCCCTCGCCGCGGCCAAATGGAAGATGACCGCCGCATCCTTCGTCGCGCTCGTGCAGTCCTCTCGCGACAACAGATTGCCTTGAAAGACTTCCGCGCGTACGCCATCGCGGGCGCGTCCCTCGCACAGGGACTCCAGTTTCCCGACCTTGCCCGACGGCCTGGCGAAACAGCGAATATTACGGAATCCCCGATCCAACAATCTTTCCACGAGTCTGAATCCAATGAAGCCACTTGCCCCCGTTACCAGGATCAGATCGTTCGGCCCAACGATGAGCGACTCGAAGTCCGTGTGCATCGTGTCGTCGTTAATCGCTGACGTACGGGCGCCGGATCGGATTGAGGCCCAAGAGCGCGAGAAGGCGTCCCGCATGATAGGAGATATAGCTCATAAATTTGGCCTGCCCCAACACGAGCGCCACCGGCAAGGCGAGGGTATACGCCGGCACCGCGATGAGTGATGTGACGACGAGCCTCAGCGGGAACCCGTGGTTGCGCAGCGAGAATATTCCACGGAACAACGACTGCCTCACGAGAAAACTACGCCTCCACCGTGCGGGCGGAACGATCTCGTGCACCACCGCCTCGTCGCACCAGTTGAACACGTGGCCCTTCTGCATCATTCTCTTGAAGAATTCTTGATCCGAACCCTCGAGGCATTGAGCTTTGAACGGTTGGGCATCTCTCGCGAACAGGTCGCGTTTCAGCAGCACGTTGCCCGTACGGGTCTGACGCCAGTCGAGACGTAAGCCGGTGGGGTGCCTCGGTCGGTCGTAGAACTTGCCCTCGACGATCCACCCGGGCACTTCATCACTGAAATGTGGTAACACCGGACCGAGTACGCCGGCCACGTCAGGCACGTCACACGCCTCGAACAGACGCAAGAGCCACAATTTGTCCGGAAACTCGTCATCATCGATGAATGCCACAAAGTCCCCGCTCGCATTCTCAATGGCCTTGTTGCGGGCCAGCGCGATGTTCTGTTGAGGCTCCAGGCAATACTTCACCGGGATCCTCGACCCTGCCGAGAATTCCAGCACCACGGCGCGCCCAGACTGCGAACGATCATTCTCGGCGACTACGATCGAATATGTGAAGAGACCGCCCGTATCCTGATCCTCCAGCACTCGTAACAATCGCCCGAGAAGCGCTGGACGCTTGTAAGTGCACACGCACACCGTGATGTGCTTCATAGCATTGCCGCCTCGATTTGAGCCCGATCCGTCACAAGGCTCTCGTTTCTGGGTCAGACACGACCGGATGGTGGTACGGCGAACCGGCTCGCAATCGGGAGATCACCGAGCAGGCGAAACATTTCGCCGCCCGTCAGAAACCGATACTCCTCGGGGTTGACGGGGTGCGTCTCCATCTCGACGACGAATCGCCTTGCCAGCGAAACGATCCGCCGCAAGCGTTCGGGCGGATCGAGCGGCGCCAATGAAACAAAAAGGTCGACGAGCCGATGCCGGCGGGCCAGTATGCGGTCCATGAGCCGTCGAAAGAGACGATTGGCCAGACTCTTTTCCCCCGGCATAAAGGAGAAGTTGCGCCGGACGATCGTTCCCGCCGGAAGCAGTCCTCCGATGAGCACGTTGGGGCAAAGGTGGACGTGATGATGTCCGTCAAGGCGGTCTGGGCCTGTCCCATAGAGGCGATGAAACTCGCGTATTTGAGCGGCGACGACGGATTCGAAGGAACGAATCAGTCCGGGATGAAAGACTGCGACAGCCAAGGGTCGCCGGAGGTAAGAGGCGAGACGGTTTTGGTGTTTCACGAGCTCTGCCGGAAGGTTCGGGGCGGACAAGGCGGTTGTAAGATTCAGGTGCAGGCCAGCGTCGATGTCATGGTCTCGGGCCATGGCCGCAGCGCGTTCGGAATCCGCCATGAAGACCATAGCGCTCACGGACGAGACGGTTCCAAGGCGGATGCACTCCAAGGTGCGGGTGGTCGTCTCGTGATCCCGCCCCCAATCGTCGGCGTTCACGATGAGCGCGCCGGCCGCACTCCCATTCCGCCTGTTGACCGAAGACTCAGCTAGCACGATGACCCAGCAGCCGTTGTTCCTACCCGTGCTCTTCGGTGCTCCACGTCAACGATATCGCCACCCATGAGCAATCGAACTGCCAGGGAATAGGCTATCGATGGTAGACGGCGTAGCGGGAATTTCCACAGATATCCCTGGACCAAAGCGCCTCCGAAACCCTGCTTGTACGTCCGGATGCCCTCCTGCTTCGATCCCTTTTCCGGATTGATTCGAACGCCCTGAAAATCGAACCGCAACACTCCCATTGCCCGAAAGTGCCGGATCGCCTCCCAATGGAGCAAATGCATAGCGCCGAGAACCGGCTCCGCCCTCGACCCAGCCCAGCAGTTGTACGCGGTATGCTCGCTGAAGGGCGAGACCATACAACCTTGCACAACTCCGCCTTGCTCGGCCACGAAGATCTTCACGTGCTCGCCTAGCGCCGTCACACGACGCCTGAAGTCGTGAGGGCTCTTGAAATTGGATCCCGATCTCTTCAGGGTTTCGGCGATCAGTTCGTAGCATTCGTCGAGATATTGGTGGCCGCACTTGACGTGCACACCTGCTGCTCTGGCTTTCCGAATGTTGTGCCGGTAGGTCTGTCGGATCTTGCTCAGCAGGACTTCTTCCGGCTCAATGAGGTCCTTGATGAAGGTCCCGTATGGAGCGGCCGCCGCACCGTCCGGATACGTTCGAAAGATCGCGCTATTCCCTGAGGGAATAATCATGTCCGCGCCGGTTGCGCGGAAATGCTCAACCACGCTGCTTAAGAATCCTCTCTCCTCTTCTAGGTCAAGCTCACCCGACAGCGGAATGGTCGCAGTGCAGAAACGCACCATCCGAAGGCCGCGTTTTTCAATGAGGATATAGGGCAAGATACAGACGAGGCGTGCTTGATCGTCCCGACCTCCAACCCATCCAAATCGATCGCCCTCCGACTTCAAGAACGCGTCAGAGGCGTAAATCGGCATGCTGGGCCGCCACTCTACGTTCACAGGCTCCGCAACGATGTTAGACACGCCGACACCAATCCCTAGAGACTATTCCAGCACACACTTGCAAGTTATTCACACCGCGGATATACGTCTTCAAAGGTTGAGACTGCGATACCCTTTTCGTCCAGGTAGGCCAGAAAGGCCTCCACCGTCTCGAGATCAATCAGATCCTTTGTGTGTCCGATCGCAACAAGAGGTCGAAACGATGTTGGGTGTTTCCGATCCTCCAGAATCACCGTGTCCACTATGTGCGTGAGTTCGTGTATCGTCATCCGACAGAAATCGAGCTTCAGTGGGTACCAGAGGCGAAGAAAATCCAGAAGACGACGGGATAAGAGTTTCGTACTCGTATCAGCTGCTACGGAGGCACCCCTTTGCTGTAGGCCAATGCGCTTTCGCGTCAGCATTCTCCAGGCCGGAACCATTTCCGTGTATATCGGTACCTCAAGCAAGGAGCCCGCTGGACTGGCACTCTCGGCGCGCTCGGTGAATCTCCAGTAGTATCCGTTCCGGCGTGCCCCGCGGTAGTCTAGCTTGTGCTGACGGTTCACGCCGCCTTTATAAACTGAGGAGTCCACCCGGATACCCCGTTGAGCCAACACGCGAGCTGCGGGTTGCGTCGGCTGAAACAACCAGTTACCCGCCCGGAAGGCAAACGGCGTGAAATCAGGCCTCCGTAAGACCTCACGAAGGTAGGTCAACGACCGGTCGACGATTTGAGTGATGCGCTCTAGCGGAAGAATACACAGGTTGTACTCGCTGTAGTCGAGCCGCCACTTTCCTTCTTCGCGCCGTGCCTTGTACCACTGCGGATGCAGGTGAAGCGCCGGAGAGAATCCCTCGTCGTAGAAGTCGCGGATCTGTTGCTTCACCAGGTCGATAGCCGGGTCGGTTCCGTGAGCCTCTATTGTCTCGAGTTCGGCAACCTCCACGAAAGGCACGAAGCGTATCTTTCGTTTCCTAAAGACCTCCTGGAGTCTTGCCGCCGGCTCGAACACCAGCTCTCTGAGCGATCCTCCGCCGTTTCCGTATATTTCGTAGTCAATGGTGAAGATAAGCTCGATCATTCACAAGCCTCGAGCAGGGTGGCAAGAGCCAGAAGCATCCACGCTTGCGACCATCTCATATATGAAATCTTGTTGGTCAGGCAGCGCGACGTCTGATAGTAGAAGTACCCTCGCTCATCCCACAGGTGTTGCATTGCCCACCCGCAGACAGTTCGCGCCAGGCTCACACTGTCTTCAGCGAGGTGACGCAAAGCGAGTAGGGTAATCACGCTCTGCGCGACACAATGAATGTCGACCGGGTAGGAGCGGTCATGGAAGTACCTCACTGCACCATCCGCGCGGAAGAAATGCCCTCGGTAGAACTCGAACCCGCGCCGGATGCACGGGGCGAACTCTGTCGTGTCCGCGTACTGGCCAATCGCCTGCAGTGCACAGAGGTTATATCCAGTGTGGAAGTTGTCGATCCACGCCTGTGTCGAGGCCGCCCCATAGGGCCACGAGCCATCCGCGTGCTGCTCTGTGGCCGAGTAGCGAGCGACCCTCAGCGCGGGAACGAGAAACTGCTCCTCACCGGTATGCTTGTAGACACGACACAAGAGAGCGGCACCGAGGAAATTGGCGTTGTGCGTTCGACTGCGCATTGCAGCGAGGGGATAGCTGAAACCCGCGACCGACTGCCCGTCCGTCCAGTAGAGCTCCTTCACGATGTACTCCGCCGCGCTGGCCGCGATGCTCAGGTATCGAGTGTCCTGGCACTGGTCATACAAGTCCAGGAGGGCATTTGCGACAAAGGACGTGCAGACCAAGTTCGGCGCCCCCGTGGGCACGATGACAGTGCGCGTCTGCCAAGGGAAACTATAGCCCCAACACCAGTAGGGTGTGTCAGGCGACCGAAGCGCGATCAGGCGATCGGTCATCGGCGACGTCAGGTCGCTCTGACTGATCAAGCCACGCCTCGAGAGTTTGAGGGACGCCGTGAGAAAGAGCGCGACGGCTTTTGGATTCTGGGTTTTAGGTATCTGAAGCAGGCGGCGAATGTTGATGGGACTCCGCTTACCGGCCTGGGTGAGAACGAGTCGAGGCAGTCGGCGGTTAAGGAACGGCAGCGCCGCCAACATCCGGCTGTTGAGCGCATCGTACGGGTCATACCCCGCCCAATCGTTCGCCCGACAGTAGGCCAAGAGCTTCAGAGTCGTCGCTCGGGTCGCCTCTAGAGAGGCTCCGGCATCGATCGCCGCTCGTGCACGAAAACCCATCTGTATCGCCCTTTGGCTCAGCTACCGGAGTGCGAGTGATGAGACGGGTGAGACGCTGGCCTTGCATGCTGTACGCGGATCAACACATCGACGATTCGTGCGGCCGCGTGGCCGTCCCATTTTTCGGGCCTACCAGTTGTCGGCTTTCCCGAAATCTGTCGGCGAATCGCAGCCGCGATGCCGCGTTGGTCTGTCCCCGCGATGATGTTTGTCCCGTTCTGCACCGTGACGGGGCGTTCCGTATTCTCTCGAACCGTAACGCATGGTATCCCGAGGCACGTGGTCTCTTCCTGAATGCCCCCGGAATCCGTGACCACCAGTGTCGCGTGCTTCATCAGACAGAGGAAGTCCAGGTAGCCGAGCGGATCGGTGACAATGATGCCGCGTCGCGCGCCTTCCGCTGCGCCGGCCTGAACATGCGCTATGCCGAGCTCGGGCTCCAAGCCGAAGTCCCGGAGGCGTTGCTGGGTGCGAGGATGGGCAGGGAAGATCACAGGTTGGCGTGCGGCCAACTCCTCGAGGCCCGCCATGATCCGCCGCAGGGCGCTCCGCTCGTCCACGTTCGCAGGACGGTGTAGCGTCAGGAGCGCATAGGGGATGACTGACCCGCCTATGCCATTGGTCACCGACGCGGCCCGGAGACCGAGCCTCTCGAGAACGCTCGAAGCCTCGGCCTTGTCCTGGAAAGCGAGAAGCGTATCGATCATCGTGTTGCCGACGAAGTGGATCTTCTCGTCCGGGATTCCTTCGCGGCGGAGGTTCTCGAGTCCACTGCCTTCGGTCACAAACAAAAGATCCGAGACGTGGTCCGTGAGCACGCGGTTAATCTCTTCTGGCATGCTCCGATCGAAGGAGCGCAGGCCTGCCTCGACGTGCGCCACCAGCGGTCGTAAGCGCCCTGGGTCACTTGGGATCTTGGCGGTGACCAGGGCGGAAGCAAGGGTGGAATTGACGTCGCCGACGACGATCACGATGTCCGGTTTCTCTCGGTCCACGACCTCTTCGAACTTCTTCATTATCTCGGCGGTCTGGCACGCGTGCGATCCGGAGCCGACACCGAGGTGGACGTTCGGCGTCGGCAGGTCGAGATCCCGAAAAAAGGAGCCCGACATGGAGTCGTCGTAGTGTTGACCGGTGTGGACAAGGATGTGCTGGATCGTGTCGGCCGCGAGCAGCTCACGATTGCATGTGTTGATCGCCGTGATGAGTGGCGCGGCCTTCATGAAGTTGGGCCGCGCTCCGACGACGATGACGATCTTCATCATCTGGATCCGGTATCGGCTGAGAGGCGTTCGCCAGCATCCTTGGCTTCCAGGATCGTGACGATCTGCTCGACGATGCTGTTCAACGCGCTGCCACCGCCGATATGGGGAGCGGCGGCCCTGGTCCTGCGGACTAGCTGGATCCTCGTTCTAACGTCTTCCACGCTCTCCAGGAGTACGAGTCGGCCCGTCGCGCTGAGATATCGATCCACCGCGCCGATGCGCCCTCGGAAAATGCTGTACACGGGCACCCCGAGCGCCGCCGCTTCGCGGTTCATGGTCCCACCGCCGCTGATGACGAGGTCCGAGAACCAGATCAGGTTCAGGCCGTCGACAACGTGCTCGGGAATCACGATCCTGCCGCTCGTGATCCATTGGCCCCACTGCTTCCGCAACGTCTGAGCTTGGCCCTCGTTCCTCGGAAGCAGAACCACGCGCACGTGAGGCCGATGGGTGAGCAGATCCAACGCCGCATCCAGCAGCACGTCAGCCTCTGGGTTGTGATAGTGAGCCTCTGTCGCCGGTGGGCGCACCGTCACGACGAGATCCTCGTCGCTGAGGTCCAGCCGGGCTCTGACCGAGGGATCGGGGCGGAACTGCGGAATATAGACATCCTCTTTGATGCCCGGATACCGTATGACTTGCCTCCGGGCAACGATCTTGGTCGTCTCGGGGATGAGATTCGGGACAAGGACCCAATCCGGATAGAGGGGAAGCGTCGAAGTGAATTCATAGTCGAAGATCACGATCACCGGAACTCGGCTCACCAACGCGCTCAAGATCTGGGCTCGTGAGCCGTGCGAAATCGCCAGATCGGGCCCTTCTTTGATGATAGAAACGAGCAGTTGGGCAGCCCGCACGCAGGTCCCCAGTACTTTGAGCAGGCGGTGCTTGCCCCAGTGCCGCCCCACCACATTGCAGGACAGCTGGTGAAACCGGAGAAGCTCACACACCTGATACGAGTCCCGCGCCGTCAACAGGACGCGGTACCCCCTCTTCCGGAGCTCCTCGATGATCGGAAGGAAAAAGGGGACGTGAGGAGAATTGTCGAGGTCGATCCAGATCTTCAGAGGGCGTCGCAGGCTCACGTGATTTCCAGCGCAATGCGCCACGGGAATTTCAGTTAGGTTGCCACACGCCCGACGTCGACGCGGGGGGAGAGGATCGAGAAGAGATTGGGAGCTAACGAACCGAACGAGTGGACGCGAACTCGCAGATGGTGTCTACAACGCGCCGCTGTGCCTGAGAACGCAGGCCCGGAAACATCGGCAGCGAGAGGACTTCGTCCGCCGCTGTCTCGGCCACCGGGAAATCTCCTCGTTTCCAACCCAGTGAAGCATAGACGACCTGCAGATGAATCGGAATGGGATAGTGAATGCCCGTTCCAATTCCGGCTTCGGTCAAGTACCTCTGCAGCCCGTCCCGTTCAGGAGTCCGGATGACGTAGAGATGATATACGGGCCTTGACCACGACGGTTGATGAGGGGTCCCGACACTTCCGGCCATCGGTGCGAATAAGCTGTTGTAGAGCTCGGCGCTCTGGCAACGCTGGCTGTTCCAACGAGTCAGGTGCTCGAGTTTGGCGCTCAAAATGCCTGCCTGGATGGCGTCGAGCCGACCGTTGTAACCCTCGAGATCGTGATGGTATTTCCGCGACTGGCCATGGTCTCGTAGCATCCGGATTCTGCCGGCGAGCTTCTCATCGTCCGTTGTCACTGCGCCGGCTTCGCCACAGGCGCCTAGGTTCTTCCCTGGATAAAAGCTGAAGGTGGCTGCCCGCCCCATCGAGCCGGCCTTCCGCCAGCGGTTTTGCTTCTTCGAAAAGTACTCTGCACCATGCGCTTGGCAGGCGTCCTCGATGACGACGAGTTGGTACCGTTCCGCCAAAGCCAGGATTGGGTCCATGTCGGCCATCTGGCCGTACAGGTGCACAGGGATCACCGCCGTCACAGGGCTGCCAGTACGTCGGCTTACAACTCGGCCCGTGCCTAGCTCAGGGAGGCAGTCAGTTTCCAGATAGGCGCGCAGCTTCTCGACGTCCATCGTGTGAGTCTTCTCGTCGCTATCGACAAAATCGAAGAGCGCCCCGGCCTGAGAGATGGCCTCCGCGGTTGCGATGAACGTGTTCGGTACCGTAACAACGGTATCGCCAGGACCGACGCCGGCAGCCAGAAGCGCGAAGCGAAGGGCATCCGTTCCGCTTCCAACTCCTACGCAATGCTCGACCTCGGTGGCCTTGGCAAAGGCTTGCTCAAATTCGTCGACCATCCGGCCGCCGATGAAGCCTGCTGAGTGCAAGGCTGACTTGAAGACGGATAGCAACTCACCCTCGAGCTCCCGATGCGGAGTCACAAGGTCCAAGAAGGGGATCTTCTCGTTCGCATTCACTGGGTCACCTCTGCGTCTTCGGCGACCAAGCGCAACAGGCGCGCAGCAGTCCCCGCAACGATCGCGTTCGCCGGCACGTCACGGGTCACGACGCTCCCGGCGCCGACCAGTGCACGCTCGCCAATTGTAACGTTGGCCAGAATGGTGGCGCCCGAGCCGATCGAGGCGCCCTTCTTCACAGTTGTCGGCTCCACTCGCCAGTCCTCCTCGGTCTGCAACGCGCCGTCCGGGTTCGTGGCACGCGGGTAGGAATCGTTGATGAAGGTGACCCCGTGGCCGACGAACACGTTGTCCTCGATCGTGACGCCTTCGCAGATGAACGTGTGGCTCGAAATCTTACAATTCTTGCCGATCTTGGCGTTCTTCTGGATCTCGACGAAGGCGCCGATCTTGGTGTGGTCGCCTATCTCACAACCATAGAGGTTGATGAACCTCGACAGCTTGACGCCTTCGCCAAGCTTCACGTCGGGGGCGATACAGACGTACTCGCTCATAGCGTGACTGCCCTTCCCCTCTCTTTGAGGGATTGATCGGCGGCTTCCAGCATTCTCACGACCCGCGTGCCGGCCACGCCATCGTTCAGAGGCGTCTCGCTCCTCGCGACACAATCGAGGAAATAGCCGAGCTCGACCTTGAGCGCTTCGGTCTGCTCGACCCGCGGGGCCCACATGTCCCCGGCGCGGTAGCTGACCAGCAATTCGTACAGGCCCTGCCCGTTGTTCATCTGGGCGCCCTTGTCGTACACCTTGATCTTCTCGTCCGCCTCGAGGTCATTCCACACCAGCATCTTCTTCTCGCCGCCGATCAACGTGGTCCGAATCTTGACCGGCGACAGCCAGTTCACGTTGACGTGCGCAATCGTGTTACGCGGGAAGTAGACGGTGATGTACGCGACGTCCACGTGGCCGTTCAAGTGGGCCTCGCCGGTGGCCACCACCGCGTCCGGCTTGTCCTGGATGAGGAAGTCCATGATCGACAGATCGTGGGGCGCCAGGTCCCAGATGACGCTGACGTCGTGCTGGAATAGGCCCAGGTTCACCCGCGTCGAGTCGTAGTAGTAGAGGTCGCCGAGGACGCCGTCGTCGATCAGCTGGCGCATCTTCTTCACCGCGCCGGTAAAGAGGAAGGTATGGTCGACCATGATCCTGAGATTCTTGCGCGCGGCCAGCTCGACCAGCTCTTCCGCCTGTCGGGTGGTGGAGGTGAACGGCTTCTCGATGAACACGTGCTTCCCGTTCTCGAGGGCAGCTTTGGCCAGCTCGAAATGCGTGCAGACAGGCGTCACCACGGCGACCGCGTCGACCGTGGCAGATGTCAGCAGCTCGGATGGGTCCGTCGTTACAGCCTGGTCGGGATGAGCCTGCTTCAGCCGCTTGAGCGCGGCGGGGCTCCGATCGCAGACCATTGCCACCTCGCAGCCGCCAAGGCTGCGAAAGTTCCGAACGATGTTCGGTCCCCAGTAGCCGTATCCGAGTACGCCGATGCGGATCATGGATGTCATCCGTGTCAGAACGCGCCGTCGCCCAGGAGTACTGCGCGCGGGGTTTTCAAGAGGATCTTGAGATCGAGCCAGAGCGACCACGACCTGGCGTACTGGAGGTCGAGCCGCACCATGTCGTCGAACCGAAGCCGGCTGCGTCCCTTGACCTGCCAGAGACCGGTGAGCCCGGGCTTCACTTCCAGCAGCCGCCGGCGATGCCAAATGTCGTAGGACTCGAGCTCGTAGGGGATCGGGGGCCGCGGCCCGACCAGCGACATATCCCCCTTCAGGACGTTGAGAAGCTGCGGAAACTCGTCCAGGCTGGTCTTGCGAAGGAACCGCCCGACGCGGGTGACGCGTGGATCACTGGTGATCTTGTAGACGACTCGCCCGTTGGTTTCCGCCTTCCCGGATTCCACTTCACCGCTGATGAACCGCTTGATGTAGTCCATGTGGATCTGGGAGTCGTTCGCGCGATACATCGACCGAAACTTCAGGAACGTGAAGGGAGCGCCGTACTGGCCTATGCGCTCCTGGCGGAAGAGAACCGGTCCGGACGAGGTGAGCTTGATGGCCGCTGCAATCATCAGAAAGATCGGCGAGAGAACGATCAACCCAATCGCGCTGCCGAGCACGTCGATACCGCGCTTGACCACTCGTTCCACTCGCGTGGCCTCGTCGCGCTGCGCGAGATCCGGATAGAGCTTCGCATTCGCGACGAATCCCGTACCGTTGTGCTCATCCCTGTCTTCCGGGAAACAGTGAAACGAGATGTGCACGCGACCCAGCTCGTGAGCCTTCAAATTCGACTTCAAGGCGCCAGTCACCTTTGCCCGCAGCGCAGACAACGCGGACTGCCTGTCCGTCGGCCCGAGCTCGGAAAAGATCACGCCGAGAACCGAGCCATCTTTGTACCAGCCGGCAACATCCGTTTCACGGATCACGGTGCACAGGGCGGAGACGGTGCGATCGAGAATGTCCTGAGCCTTGTCGGTGAGCTGATGCAGGTCGACCAGCATCAGAACGAAGAGTCTGCGCGAGCGTTCCGCTCGCTTCCGCTCCAGACAGAGCGCACCGAGGAACGTTGTCTCGGACAAGAGGGAGCGCTTCAACGCAGAGATCCCATAGCTATCCAACAGATTTTGGTCAGCAAATCGGATGCCATCCTAGTGAATTACCTGCCTTTTTTTGGAAGCGCCATTGACCAGGGCAGTTGGCGATTGCGGGGGCAATGCGGCAGCTACCGCGGACGGAAGAAAACGCCCCAGATGTTGAAGCCGACTGATGGACTTGTTAAATACTTTGCACACACTAGAGCCGTACCAGACGCTCGGCGACGGTGCCGCCTCCCGGGACGCTGTGCCGGGTGTCCACGATCAGCCGCCCATGGTGAGCGATCGCTCGGTAGTCGAACTCGGGGTGGTCGGCGAGGATCAGCACACAGTGAGCCGTGCGTAGCTCCCTCGCGGTCGCCTCCACGGCCTTGAGCTCCGTTCCATTCACCCTGAATGTCGGCACGTAAGGATCTGCGTAGGAAACGTGAGCCCCCTTGTCTCGGAGGGAGGAGATGATCTCGTAGGCCGGAGATTCCCGGGTGTCGCCGATCCCGCGTTTGTACGCGACACCAAGCACGAGTACCCGGCTGCCCTTGACCGCACGCCCACGCTCGTTGAGCGCTTCGCCGACGAGGCGCAGCACGTGTCCGGGCATCGCCCGGTTGATGTCGTCCGCCAGGGAGATGAATCGTGCTTCGTAGCCGTTGAGGCGCATCTTCCAGGAGAGATAGAGCGGGTCTACCGGTATACAGTGGCCTCCGATGCCCGGACCGGGGTAGAAGGGCATGAAGCCGAAGGGTTTCGTCGCCGCGGCGTCGATGACTTCCCGGCTGTCGACCCCCAGGTACCGGCACATGACGGCGAACTCGTTGGCGAGGGCGATGTTCACATTACGGAAGACATTCTCGTAGAGCTTCGCCAGCTCGGCCACCTTCGGAGTGGACACAACGTGCACCCGGGGCACGATCTCTCGATAGAGAGCCGAGGCGAGACGGCCGCAGGCGGGCGTGGTACCGCCGACGACTTTGGGGATGTCCCTGACCTTGAAGCTAGGGTTCCCGGGGTCGATGCGCTCGGGCGAGAAAGCCAGGAAGAAATCGCGGCCGATCCTGGCGCCGCTTGCCTGGAACAGAGGGAGGAGCAGTTCCTCGGTCGTCCCGGGGTACGTCGTGCTCTCCAGGACGATCAGCTGCCCCGGACGGAAGTGGGCGGCCACTTCTTTGGAGGCGCCGACCACGTAAGAAATGTCCGGGTCCTTGGACTTCCCCAGCGGCGTAGGGACACAGATGATGACGGCGTCACTTTCCGACAGAATCGCCGGCTCGGTGGCCGCCCGGTAGCGACCGCTGCGCAGAAGGGCTTGCAGGTCGGCGCTCGGCACGTCTGGAATGTGGGAGCGGCCGCTGGCCAGCGCTGCGACCCGGTCGGAATCGGTATCGAGTCCGGTCACGGCGAAGCCGGCTCTCGCGAACTCAATGGCGAGCGGCAGACCGACGTAGCCCTGACCGATGACGGCCACCCGCGCGGTGTGAGTCTCGATGCGATGGCTCAGTGTCGTTGCGTGGTCCATACGCTTCCCTTACGCGGCTTCCAGGAGGGTGCAGTCCAGCTGGACCGCGACGCTCCGTTGAAGGAGGTTGACTGATACCACCAGGACGCCCTTCTTCGGGTTCACCCGAACGACGATCCCTTCGGTGTCGGCCAACGGTCCGGCGGTGATCCGGACGCGTCGCCCTGTCTGCAGGTACGGGTGGGGGAGAATCGGGAGGCCCGAGTGGAGCAGCTTTTGAATCGCGTCAATTTCCGAATTCGGCACGACGTCGAGCTGGTCCCAGCGCTCCCCGAGCAGACGCACCAGGCCGCGCGCCTTGCAGATCTCGAGATAGCTCACCTTGTCCATCACGTGGCGTAGAAAGAGGTAGCTCCGGAACATCGGCACGCGCCAGAGTCGGCGAACTCCGCCGCGCCTCCCCCAGCTTTCGAGCGTGGGCAGCAGCATGTCGAAGCCCTTCGCAGCGAGCTGGTCGTGGACGAGCTGCTCGCAGTTGCTGTGCGTCCACAGCACGTGCCAGCGCTGTTGTCCCGAGACAGGTTCCAGCAAGGCTTCGCCCCCTTTGGTCTCCTCACCCTCTCGAGGGTGAGACCAATCGTTGACTGTTATCTCCGTCGCGCGGACGTTGAAGCCGGCCGCGCCGCCGCCCTCCGGTCACACACCGCTCGCGTGACCGGGCACTAATCGTCCGGGGCGGTCTGTCTCCTGCGCGCTCTGCCATACGTGTGCGACCCCCGGCCGCCCCCATACGAGTAACCCCTGGAGACGTGGCGGTCGTCGCCATTGAAGACCAGGCCCAGAATTTTGGCCGGCTCCGTGACGTTCAGCGCTTCTTCGAGAAGCTTTCGTGGTGTCTGGTGCGCCGTCACCACGATCAGGAACCCGTCCACCCATCTACCGATCACTCGACAATCGGGAACTAACACGAGGGGGGGCGTGTCCAGAACGATGTAGTCATATCGCCTGCGCGCCTCCCCCAGGAGCTCTCCGACCCTGGGCGACTTCAACACCTCGTACGGCGCGGACGGCAGCCGACCTCCCGTCAGGACCGACAGGTTGAGGCTACGGTCCGCGTGCGCCACGGCGTCGAGCGTCAGGTGCGCGTCCAGGATCGCCTCGACGAGGCCGGGCCCCCTGTCGACGTCGAACCCAAGCCGCCGGGCCAGCGAGCCCTCTCGGAGATCGGCATCGATCAGCAGCACACGGGCATCGGGGGCCTGGGCCAAGGCGCCAGCGAGATTGATCGCGGTCGTGGTCTTGCCGTCGGCCACGCTCGGGCTCGAGACCGCCACGATCGCGAGATTGGTCGTCTTGTGGAGCTGCTCGATCTGGTGGCGGAGCGCCCGGTATTGCTCGGCCTCGAACGAGTTCGGCGCGAGCATGCTCACGAGATGCTCGTCGAGATCGCTCGAGAACGCCGGCGCTGACTTGCGGGCCGCCGACACCGGGCCTCGGGGCGCGGGCCAGGTGCCGGCGGGAAACGGCGTGCGCGCTGGTAAAACCGGTGCCGCGAGCGCCGGTTCAACCGGTGCCGTCTGGCGGCGGAGGGCCTGTTCGTGTTCTGCCTGCTCGAGCGCCTTGAAAAATCTGCTCATGGGCTCAGGAGGCCTCGGACCGATTGCAGGAGACCGAGAACCGTCGTGTCGAATCGCAGGGCTAGAGCGACGGCGGCCGTAGCGGTGGCGACCGCGAGCGTGCCGACGATCCACCGCACACGAGCCGGTCCACTCGCAGCCCGAGACCTTCTGGCCCTCCGCCGCGGCTGCGTGCCCTCTTCCAGATACTCGACCGCCTGGCCGACGATTTGCCGGTCGATCCGGCGTTTCTGGTCGGCATAGCCGAAAAGCAAGCAGTGATCGCAGACGACGTTGATGAGCCGCGGAATCCCCCCGGAATACTCCACAATTCGATCCACCGCCGGGTCAGAAAACAACCCCAGGTCTCGCGAGCCTGCGATGCGGAGCCGGGTCCGGATGTACGTGCGGGCCTCCGCCGCGGTCAGCGGCGCGATCTGGGAGCGCAGCCCGACCCGCTGCCTGAGCTGCTGTAGCTCGGGGATCCGGAGCCTGGCTTTGAGCTCCGGCTGGCCCACCAGCACGATCTGTAGCAGCTTGCTCGTCGGAGTCTCGAAGTTCGAGAGCAACCGCACCTGTTCCAGCGTCGAGGCGTCCAGGTTCTGGGCCTCGTCGAGGATCAGCACGGTGTTTTGGCCCGCGCGTTCGCGCTCGACCAGGAAATTGTTCAGCGCGATGAGTCGCTGGGCCTGGGACTCTCCCGCCTTGGGGACCCCCAGATCTTGCAGTGCGTATTCGAGAATGCCGTCGAACGGGAGGGTGGAGTTGAACACGAAGGCGACGGCTGTTTGCCCGTTGAGTCGCTGCCGGAGCGCGTGCACGAGCGTGGTCTTCCCCGTCCCCACCTGGCCGGTCAGGACGATGAAGCCCTTCCGCTCCTGGACGCCGTACTGGAGCTGGGCGAGCGCCTCCCGGTGGCCCGGGCTCATGTACAGGAACCTGGGATCGGGCGTCGGGTTGAAGGGCTTCTCCGTGAGACCGTAGAAGTTGAGGTACACTCCGCCCTCCTTAGGAACCGGCGCGCCCCAGGACCGAGACCAGATGCTCGTTCCCGCGTGCGATCAGGTAGGCGCTGCCGGCGATCAGGACCAGACCGACGAAGGCCGCGCTGCCGGCCAGCCGCATACGATGACGTCGGCGGCGGCGATCGGCTTCGGTCACGATGCGCGGAATGCTGACCAGGACCGGCACGCCGCTGAACGCGCGGAGCTCGTCGACGGAGTGGAAGGACGTGTCGATGTTCTCGGCCAGCATCGCAGCGCCAACCGCCAGACCGATCGAGCCGACGAGAGCGAAGAGGAGCAATTTGGCGCGCTTGGGGGCATCCGGTGCCGGGTCCGGGATCGCCGGGTCGAGCACCCTGAATTGCTCGCCCTTTTGCCGCTGCTCGAGGCTCTCGGCCAGCTGAGCCTCCTCGTGGCGCTTCAGTAGCGACTGATACAGCGCGCCCGTGCTGTCGTAATCGCGGGACAGCTCCCGTAGCTCCTGCTCCCGCCGGGGCACGTTCTCGACCCGGGTTTGATAGCTCGCGATGCTCTCGCGCAGGCGCCGCTCCTCGCTCTTGAAGATCTTACTGTCGGCCTCCACTTCGCTGAGCGCCTCTTTCAGGCGGAGCACGTAGGGCGTGAGCGGAGTCGCCGGCTGCACGATCATAGGTTTTTCGTCCTTGCCGGCCGCATCTTGAGGTTCCCGAGCCCTGGCCTCTGCGATTTCGCGCTCGAGCGCGGCGATCTCCGCCTTCCTCGCCACGACGTCGGGGTACCTGTCGTTGTACTGGGTACGGAGTGTCATCAGCTCCTGCTTCAAGCGCACGAGGCGCAGCTCGGGGGTGTCGGTCGCGGCGATCGTCGGTCTCGCCGGCGGGATCGAGGCCACGGCCGTGGCCGACAGGAGGGTTTCCGCCTCGGCGAGCTGACTCGACAGCGCCTGCCGCCGCTCCGCGGCCCGCGTCTGGTTGTCGGCGTTCGTCCGCAGCTGGGTGTGCAGCCGCTCGAGGCTCGCGAGATTGGTCTCCATCTGCTGCGGCAGCTCGCCCAGGTGGCGCCGCTTGAAGTCGCCGACCCGATGCTCCAGGTCGTCGAGTCGCTTCTTCGTCTCGGCGAGCTGCACTTTGAGAAAATCGGCTGTGCCCGACGCCAGACGCTCGCGGACCTTCAGGTTCTCTTCGATGTAAAAAGACGCCAGGGTGTTCGTGACGAGCGACACCGTGTTGGCATCGCCCCCTTGATAGCTGATCGCGAACGCCACGGTGGCCTGACTCTGGCCTTTGACCTCAACGCTCTTCAACTCCAGCTTGATGTCGCCGCGCATCCGCCCGATGACGTCTTCGAGCGGAGCCCGTCTTCGGAAATCGGCGTAGAGGGCAAAGCGGTTGATCAGCCCCTCCAGTCGCCCGCGACTCAGGATTTCCTGCGAGATCGTCTGAAGGCGCGTCTCCAGCGTGCTCGTGACGGTCGACTGCACGAAGCTCTCCGGCACCTGCTGGCGGTCCACGAGCACGGTGGCAGTCGACCGGTAGATGTTCGGCAGAGAGGCGATGAGGCTCGCGCCGGCCGACATGGGCACGGCGAACACGAGGATCGCGAGCCACTGGCGCCGGCGCCAGATAGTCAGCAGCCCCTGCAGACCGGATCCTCGCGGCGCTGTCTCTTCGGCCACGTCAGGGCACCAGCACGATGTCGCCGTTTTGAAGGTAGAAGTTCTCTTGCTCCCCGGCGGCGACCTTGTTGTAGTTGAATGGAATTCGCTTCATCGTGGTTCCCTCGGGATGAAGGATCACGATCTTCGAGCGCGCGGCGAACTGCGTGAACCCACCGGCCAGAGCCAGCGCGTCCAGCGCGGTGGTCCAGCTCTTGAGCTCGAACCGCCCGGGACGCGTGACCTCTCCGATGACCGAAACCTTGAAACTCCTGACTTCCGCGACGATCACCGAGATTTCCGGGGTCGGAATGTACTCGGCCAGCTTCTTCGCCACGACCTCGCGGAGCTGGAGCGCGGTGAGGCCAGCGGCCTGGATGTCGTTCAGAAGAGCCATCGAGATCTTGCCGTCAGGTCTCACCGTCACCATCCGGCTCATCGCCTCGTTCTTCCACACCGAGATCTGGAGGACGTCTTCCGGACCGATGCGGTACTCGGTCGGCGAAGTGCCGCGGCCGCCTTCGGCCCCCGCGACGGCCGGCGCCTGAGCGCCCGATCGGTCGGCAGCTGTCAAAACCGTGGCGACGAGCGCCCCAAAGAGAAGTACGTGTCTCATAGGCTTCGGCGAGCCGACGACCGCGCGGCGTCGAGTCCGGCCTCTTTGATCTTGTAGAGCAGCGCCCGATAGCTGATCCGCAACGCCCGCGCGGCCCGCACACGATTCCAGCTGGTGCGCTCGAGCATCTTGGTGATCGCCTCACGCTCGGCCGCCCGCGAGGCCCGCCGCGCGATCTCCTTCAGCGACGGCTCCGGCGGGGGCGGGGAGGACGCAGACAGCCGCTCGGCGCCCGCAACTGGGTCGGGCAGGGGGACCCGTACCAGAAACGGGTCGTCGAGGACGATCATCCGCTTGACCAGATTCTCCAGCTCTCGGACGTTTCCGGGGAACGGGTGGCGCGTGAGTCGTTCCATCACCGCCGGAGCGATGGCGAACCCGTCGCGCCGGTAGAGCTTCGCGTACCGCTCGACGAAGTAGTTGGCCAGTAGCGGGATTTCGGCCGCCCGCTCGCGAAGAGGCGGGGCGCACATGTTGATCACGTTGAGGCGGTAGTAGAGATCCTCGCGGAACCGCCCTTCCTCTACGGCCCGCTCCAGGTCCTGGTTCGTGGCCGCGAGCACGCGTACGTCGACGCTCAAGGTGGTCTTGGCACCGATGCGTGAAAACTCGCCGTCTTGCAGGACGTGGAGCAGCTTGGCCTGGAGCGCCGGGTGCAGGTCGCCGATCTCATCCAGGAAGATGGTGCCGCGATGGGCGGCCTCGAACTTGCCGATTTTGAGCTTGTGGGCGCCCGTGAAGGCGCCGCGCTCGTACCCGAACAGCTCGCTCTCGAGAAGCTCGCGCGGCATGGCCGCGCAGTTCACCTTGATGAAGGGCCCCGCGCGCCGGGAGGAGAAATAGTGGATCGCCCGGGCGATGAGGTCCTTCCCGGTGCCGGTCTCGCCGGTGATGAGCACCGTGACGTCGACTCGGGCGGCCTCGTGGAGGATCTGGCGTGCATCGAGCATCTTGGGGCTACGCCAAAGATCCATCTCACGGGTGAGCCTTCCGGCCGTTTGCTCCGGTCCTGAACTGAGATCGCTAGCGACCGGGTGTATGACGGTGTCCAACACCTGCTGGAGTTCGTCCAGATTCAGAGGCTTCGGCAGCACCACCTCGACCGCAAGCTCTGCGGCGTCGAGATTGTGGACGCGATCGGCGACCGCGATGATGGGCCCGGAGTTCCGCCCGCGGACTTTCAGGTTCCGAATCTGCTCCGCGGGGTCGGTGCTGTTGCCGTCGAGGTCGATCAGCGTGAAGCTGAAGCTGCCGTCCGCGAGCGCTTCGAGCGCCTCGGTCGCGGACGACGCGGCGACGCACTGGTACCCACGGCGCCGGAGAAACCCGAACAGTCCAGTCCGGGTTGGAGCGTCGACTTCGACCACGAGGGCTCTCATCTCACTCATTGCGGGCGCTGATCTAGGAAGGCAAACGCCGTACCAGGGCCCTCTCGCAGAGAAAAGGCGCTTGATGTAACGAATCTTGCACAGAAAATTTTTGTCGGTGCTGGGTGCAACCAACTGCACAGAAGACGGCCTGGGTGGGTAGTTCGGGATCTACTGTGAAATCTCTTACACTTCCGGAAACCTCCATCGAGATAGGCAATTTTCCAGGAAAGAGGGTCAAACGTGTGCAGGATGTTGCCTAGCCGGGAGACGACGCACCGTTTCCCTGAGCTCCCGTAGGTTCCGGGGCCAGGAATGGTCTCTGAGCTTTGCGACCGTGTGGGGGCACAGGTCGGCCCGGCGCCGGTACTGGTGATTGAATTGCTCCACAAAGAAGGCCGCGAACGAACAGATCTCGTCTGGTCGTGGGCTCTAAGTACCGACTGAATCGAACAATTCCTCGGCGGTGGATGACGGTGGAAATGTGGACAATCACATGTTGCTCTTCTCGGCGGCTCGTCGACCATATAATGCGATCCGTGTACAGGTGGAGCGGCCGGAAGAACGCCTCTTGGATCCTGGGAGCGGTGTTCCTGTTGCTGGCGTCTCAGGGGTGGGGCGAGGAAGCTCCGTCGAGCGCCGCGAAGGCTCAACCACCGGTCGCGGCGTATCCGCTCGAGCTGCTCGGGCTCCTGGCGCCTCCCGAGGCGCGCGGACCCCTGACGGTAACGCCCTCGATCTCCGTGTCGGAGGAGTACAACGACAACGTCTTCCTGGACAACCGGCGCCGTGAATCGGACTTCATCACGAGCTTCGCGCCGGCCGTGACGCTGTTCGTGAACAGCCCGTCGTACACACTGAGCGCCGGCTATTCCTTCGGCGCCGACCTGTACGCCCGGCAGAACGGCCTCAGCAACCCGCTCGCCCGTCAAAATTTCCTTGCCGACGGCATGTACAGGCTCACCCCCGAGCTCACGCTGACGGCCATCGAGTCGTTCGCGTTCAATCGCAGTACGAATCTCCTTGCCCCGAACACCTTTTCAACAGGCCGGCAAGAGTCGTGGATCAACACGTTCACTCCGGGTGTCGCGTGGCAGATGACGTCTCGGAACGCCCTGAGCGTCAGCGCGACTTACACTGCGTTGCGCTTCGAGGGTCAAGGAGCGGGAATCAACTCCGACACGTACGGGCTCCTGAGCAGCCTCAGCCACGCCTTCACGCCCCGCCTCACGGGCTTACTCGGCTACGGCTTCACCTATGTGGATGTCCGAGAACAGGGAACCTCGACGACTCACACTCCTGCGCTCGGATTGAGCTACCGGCTGACGCAAACGCTGCTGGGCACAGTGAGCGGGGGCCCGGCGATAACCGAGTTCGCCGGCGAAACGATCCTATCCCCCGCAGGAACGGCGACTCTCGTGCAAACGTTGCCATTCGGGTCGGCCGGCCTGCAGTACGTGCGAGGCGTGAGCGCAGCAGGCGGATTCGGTGGAGCAACCGATACGCAGACCGCCTCGGGCACGCTCACCATCTCCGGATGGCAGCGCGGTCTGATCGTCGCGCTCAACCCCGTCTACAGCGTCGCGGAATCGATAAGCTCACGGCAAGCGCGACAGGTCGACGCTCGGTCGTTCACGTTGACCCTCTCGGCGAGCTATCAGATCGCTCGGTACGCGACCGTATTCGGGGGGTATACGTTCTTCGAGCAAAGGACCAGCGGGTCGTCGGCGACGCAGCTCGACGTCGACCAGAACCGGGTCAGATTCGGCCTGCAGTTCGGCTATCCCATCAACTTCGACTGAACCGAACCGACCCGCGCCTGCGCATCGCCACATCCAGACGGACGGCAAGAGCAACACTACGTCTCGACGGGAATCGGCGGACTGTTCGCCGCGGTCGGGAGGAAGCGCGGGAAGCCGCTTCCTCACGCCGGCTGAAGTCGCCAAACTTCCTCAGCGTCACGCCGGTCTTCGTAATAAACTAGCGTATTGAAGTTGTTCTCGATTGAACATCCACGAACGACATCTGGAGAACATCATGTCCAAATCGATTGTGGTCGCCCCTGCAACGACCGCCGATCGCACGGCCGGCCCGGTCACACCCAGTTGGGTCCTCAGCGGCAAGCCTGAAACCCGAAGCAAGGAGCTGGCGAGGAGCCACGACCGCACCTCGAACGTGATGGCCTGGGATTGCACCGCTGGGAGCTTCACCTGGCACTACAGCAAGGACGAAGTCCTCGTCGTCCTCGAGGGTGAGGCTTTCATCACCAACGAGACGGGAGAAGAGCGCCGGATCGGCCCGGGCGACGTGGTCTTCTTCCCGGCCGGGACCTCTTCCAAGTGGCACGTCCCGAAGTACATCAGGAAGGTCGCGTTCCTGAGGCACACCATGCCGCGCCCGTTCGGGTTAGCCGTCCTCGCGTGGAACCTGTTTCTGCGGATCGTGGGGCTGCGGGTCGCCTCGCCGTTGATGATGGTCCTCATGCTCGATCCGATCGGGTTGTAGGGCACTCGCCAGGCCGTCGGCTTCATGAACCGATCGCAGGCCAGGCTTCGGCCCGGCGACCTGGTCGAAGTTAAAGCCCCCGACGAGATCCTCCGGACCCTGGACGCCCAGGGGGCGCTGGATCGTCTGCCGTTCATGCCGGAGATGGTCGAGTTTTGCGGGCGGCGGTTTCGCGTTGCCCGGCGAGTCGTGAAGACGTGTTTCACGGGAACGGTCTCGACCATGCGCGTCTTCGAGTCCGACGACGTCGTGACGCTCGAGGGGCTGCGCTGCTCCGGCGCCGCGCACGATGGCTGCCAGAAGGCGTGCACGATCTTCTGGCGCGAAGAGTGGCTGAGCAAGGTCGACGACGCCGGCGGGAGCTCCACACCGAGATCGGATGGAGCGTCGCTGCGCTCTCGACTCAAGATCTCGGCCGGCCCGACGACTTACTATTGTCAGGCCAGCGAGTTGTGGAACGCCACCAAGGGCCTGTCGCGCTGGGCGCGAATCGGAAAATGCGTCGCCGAAGTCCGTGCCGGCAATTGCAGCGCGCTTCACATGGTCCGGCGCATCGCGATCTGGTTCTTCTGGAGAGTTCGTCGGACGCTCGTCGGTGAGTACGCGCGGGGACCTCACCAGGTGACGCCGGTAGAGAGCCTCGATCTGCGACCGGGCGAGCTGGTCGAAGTGAAGCCGATGGAGAGCATCATCCAGACGCTGAACGAGACCGCCCGCAATCGCGGACTCTACTTTTCGCCCGACATGCGCCGGCTGTGCAACAGCCAGCGCCGGGTCAAGGAGCGGATCGACAAGCTCATCGTCGACGGCTCGGGACAGATGCGCCAGCTCCGCAACACCGTGTTCCTGGAAGGCTCGCTGTGCCGGTGCGAATCAATCGCCCTCGGCGGGTGCTCGCGAGACGAGTTCGTCTACTGGCGGGAGATCTGGCTGCGGCGAAAATGAAGCGCCTCGCGCTTGTCGGGCTGGGGGTGGTCCTTGGCCTCGGTGCCGCGGTGGGCTACTGGCGGTGGACCGGGCAGTTGCCGGGGCTCTTGCTCGAGGTGCTGCTCGGACGGGTGCGGTTACCTCCCGGCTTCACGATCCAACTTTATTCCTCATACGTGCCGAACGCGCGCTCGATGGCGCTCGGCGCTCGCGGAACGCTCTTCGTGGGATCGCGCAGAGCCGGGAGAGTCTACGCCCTGGCGCCCCGCGACCGCGACGATCGGGCCGGCGAGGTCCGCACGATCGCGAGCGGTCTGAACGCGCCGAACGGCGTCGCCTTTCGTGACGGCTCCCTCTACGTCGCCGAAGTGAACCGCGTGCTCCGATACGACGACATCGAGGCACGCGTGAACGACCCCCCCGCGCCGGTCGTGGTCAGCGCGAGTCTCCCGAGCGATCCGAACCACGGCTGGCGGTTCATCCGCTTCGGCCCGGACGGCGGCCTCTACGTGTCGGTCGGGGCTCCGTGTAACGTCTGCGAGTCCACCGACGAGCGGTACGGGACGATCATGCGCATGCGGCCGGACGGAACGGGCCTCGAAGTGTTTGCTCGAGGTGTCCGAAACTCGGTCGGGTTCGCTTGGCACCCGCTGACCGGGCAGCTCTGGTTCACGGATAACGGCCGCGATTGGATGGGAGACGACTTGCCTCCCGACGAGCTGAACCGCGCGCCGCACAAGGGAATGCACTTCGGATTTCCGTACTGCCACGGGATCGACGTCTCGGATCCCGAGCTCGCGCAGAAACGTTCGTGCACCGAGTTCGAGCCGCCGGCCCTAGAGCTCGGCGCGCATGTGGCGGCCCTGGGCATGTGCTTCTACACCGGCAGCTCGTTTCCGGCGTACTACCGGAACCAGATCTTCATCGCCGAGCACGGGTCGTGGAATCGGTCGTCGCCGGCCGGCTATCGCGTCACGCTCATCCGACTCAAGGACGATCGCCCGGTGACGTACGCGCCCTTCGCCGACGGCTGGCGCTTGGGGCTGCTCACATGGGGTCGACCGGTGGACGTGCTCGTCGCGGCCGACGGCGCGCTGCTGATCTCGGACGACTACGCGGGCGCGATCTA
>Ga0209058_1000318_pt1 | contig 40189 bp, 34 predicted proteins | sample GraSoiAngelo_147_FD_185904 | JGI IMG/M metagenome (GOLD analysis project Ga0209058, IMG submission 185904) | Grasslands soil microbial communities from the Angelo Coastal Reserve, California, USA - 14_1009_05_40cm (SPAdes) (version 2) | ecosystem: Environmental > Terrestrial > Soil > Grasslands ... | reverse complement strand
CCGTGGCCGACGTGCGAGTCCGGGCGCAACGCCGCCTCCTGTCTGCAGGTTCGGTCAGAAGTCCCGCCCAAATCACCGCTCCCAGTCTCATCTTTTCTGGCACTTAGCCGTGGCATCAAGCTTGCCGTCCACGTGTGCGACGTCGGGAGCACACGAGGAGGAATCGACATGGCAATCGGCGGCGTGCGGCAACCCGCTTCGTAGTCGTTGCGAGCGCAAACAGGTAAGCGTCCTCTTCGCGGACGTCTCGGGCTTTACGGCCCTGTCCGAGCAGCTCGATCCGGAGCAGGTCAGCGAGATCATGCGCCGCACGTTCGACCTCGCGCTGGAGACGGTGCACCAGCACGGTGGGACGGTGAACCAGTTCCTGGCCGACGGAATCATGGCGCTCTTCGCTGACGGCTCGGGCGAGCATCATGCCTGCCGCGCGCTGAACGCGGCCCTTGATGCGCAAGAGCGCCTCGAAACAGTGCGCCGGGATGTTCGGGGGAGTTATGACCTGGAGTTCCGAGTGCGCATGGCCATCAACACAGGGCCCGTCGTCGTCGGAGCCATCGGCGCCGCTCTGCGCACCGACTACACCGCGACGGGTAAGACGGCCGGCATCGCCTCGCAGCTGCTCGGCGTCGCCGAGCCCGGTCAGATCGTGCTCACCGGCCGCACGCGCGAGCTTGCCATCGGCCGCTACAACTTCGGAAGACTCGGCGAGATGCCGCTGCCCGGAGCGCTCGAGACGGTGGACGTCTACACGCTGACTCGCGAAACGCTGGGGTATGTCGAGAGCACGCGCCTGGCCACGGTCTAGTTATTCCGCGTCATCCCGTCGGGTCGATCCCGTGCTCGAGCAGCTTCTTGCGCAGCGTGTTCCGGTTGATGCCGAGGATCTGCGCCGCGCGCACCTGATTGCCCGCAGTCTCGCGCAGCACCGCGCGGAGCAGCGGCTTCTCGACCAGGCCGATCATCAGGTCGTAGAGGTTCGCGCTCGCGTGCCCGCGCAGACCCCGGACGCACTCGACGAGCTTGCGCTCGATCACTTCCTCGAGCGACGCGTCGACGCTGACCGAGGTGGCGGCTGACACCGGGCCGATCGGCAGGTGCTCCGGCAGGATGATGCCGCTCGTGGCCATCACCATCGCGCGCTGGATCACGTTCTCGAGCTCGCGCACGTTGCCGGGCCAGTCGTAGCCCACCAGGCGGTCGAGCGCCTCGGGGGCGACGCCGCGCTCGCCGAGGTCGCCGGCGTACTTCGCGAGCAGGTGCTCGATCAGGAGCGGGATGTCGCGCCGCCGCTCGCGCAGCGGCGGCAGGTTCACGGTCACCACGTTGAGCCGGTAGTAGAGGTCTTCGCGGAAGCGGCCCTCCTTCATCAGCGTCTCGAGATCGCGGTTGGTCGCGGCCAGCACCCGCACGTCGATGCGGATCGATTCCTGGCCGCCGAGGCGCTCGATGGTCCGCTCCTGCAGCGCACGGAGCAGCTTGGTCTGGAGCTCGACCGGCATGTCGCCGATCTCGTCCAGATAGAGGGTGCCGCCGTGCGCGAGCTCGAGCTTCCCGAGGCGGCGCTCCTTGGCGTCGGTGAACGCGCCGCGCTCGTGGCCGAACATCTCCGACTCGAGCAGGGTGGCCGGGATCGCCGCGCAGGAGACCGCGACGAAGGGGCGTCCGGCGCGACGGCTATAGTGATGGATCGCGCTGGCGACGAGCTCCTTGCCGGTGCCGGACTCGCCGCGCAGCAGCACGGTCACGTCGCTGGCGGCGACGCGCCCGATGGTCTTGTAGACCTCCTGCATGCGCGGATGCCGGCCGATGAGCGCGCCGAACTCCCACACCTCCTGCAGCCCGCTCTTGAGCCGCGTCACCTCCTGGATCAGGCGGCGCGCCGTGAGGGCGCGCTCGATGAGCAGGAGCACCTCGTCGAGGTCGAAGGGCTTGGCCAGGTAGTCGTAGGCGCCGCGCTGCATCGCCTGGATCGCGGTGTCCATGGTGCCGTGCGCGGTCATCACGATCACGCACGCGTCGGCGTGGACCTCGCGCAGGCGGCCGAGAGCGGTGAGGCCGTCGACGCCGGGCATGCGGATGTCGAGAAAGACCAGGTCGAACGGCTCGGCTTCGAACGCCTCGAGGGCGGCGGCGCCGTCCTTGACGGCGACCACCTCATAGCCCGCCTGGCGCAGGCCCTTCTCGAGGACCCAGCGCAGGCTGTCCTCGTCGTCGGCCACCAGGATGCGCGCGTTTACGGTCGCGATGGCCGTGAACGTCCTTTCGTCATTTCGCGATCGGCAGGAAACAGGTGACGCTCGTGCCGCGCCCGGCGGTGCTGTCCACCTGGATCGCGCCGCGGTGCTCCTCGAGGATGCGATGGCAGATCGAGAGCCCGAGCCCGAGCCCCTTGTCCTTGGTCGTGAAGAACGGGTCGAAGATCCGCGTGCGCACCGCGTCGGGAATGCCCGGGCCCTCGTCGGTCACTTGCGCCTCCACCATGCTGCGCTGGCCTGCACCGAGGTCCATCTTGCCGAAGAGCGGGTTCAGGCTCACGCGCGTCGTCAGGGTGAGGCGGCCGCCGCGCTCCATCGCGTCCAGGGCGTTTCGCACGAGATTGTGGAACACCTGCAGCAGCCGATCCTCGTCACCCAGGATCGGCGGCAGGCTCGGATCGTAGCGGCGGATCAGCGTGACGGCGCGCTGGCGCGCGCCCTCTTCGTTGAGCAGGGTGACGCGCTCGAGCAGCTGGTGCAGGTTCAGCGGCACCGCGCGCAGCTGGATCGGCCGTGCGAGGTCCAGGAGCGTCTCGATGATGCGGTTCACGCGGTCGACCTCGGTCAGGAGCACGTCGGTGTACTCGGCCAGCCGCGACTCGGCGCCGAGCTCGCGCCGCAAGAGCTGCACGGCGCCGCGGATGGCGCCGAGCGGGTTGCGCACCTCGTGGGCGAGCCCGACGGCCATCCGGCCCGCCGCCGCGAGGGTCTCGCCGCGGCGCACTTCCGCCTCGAGCTGATGGATGCGCGAGAGGTCGCGCAGCACCGCGACGGCGGCCTCGACCTGTCCGTCTCGGCCGCAGAGCGGCGCCGTCACGATCGACACGGGCACGCGGCGGCCGTCGACGCGCTCGACGAAACTCTCGGCCTCGGAGCGGCTCTCGCCCGTGGCAAGAGTCTCGCCGAGCCGACGCACGACCGAGGTCTCGGGCGAGAAGACCTCCTTGACGTAGCGGCCCTCCGCCCGGCGGGCCGAGCGCTCGGTGAGCACCTCGGCTGCAGAATTCCAGAAGACGATGCGCAGATCGGTGTCGACGGCGATCACCGCGTCGGGAAGACCCGCGAGGACCGCTTCGTAGTTCATTGGAGCGGGGACCTTGAGGCCGGCTTGGACCGAGGGTGGCCTGAGACAGACGCGGCGAAGCTCCGCACGCCCGATCGTTCGCGATGCGTGATTTGGCTCTGGCTCACGATTGCGGGCGCCAAGCTCCGCACGCGTTTCATCACGCGAGCCGGAGGTCGGGGGCGGCGTTCATGGTCAGGGGCGCGCGCTCCCCGGCCGCGAGCCGGGCCGTTCCCGCCGCGGTGATCATCGCCGCGTTGTCCGTGCAGAGGCTGCGGGGCGGGATGTGAAGCCGCAGGCCGTGATCGATCGCCGCGGCGTCGAGGGCCTCGCGCAGGGGGGTGTTGGCGGCCACGCCGCCGGTCAGCACGACGCGCTTGACGCCGTGATGCAGCGCGGCCTTGACCGTCTTTCTCACGAGCATCTTCACCACCGTCGCCTGGAACGATGCCGCGACGTCGGCGATCTCGGCGGCGCCGAGCGGCGCCCGCTGCTTCACGTAGAGGGACACCGACGTCTTGATCCCACTGAACGAGAAATCGGCGGCGCCGTCGCTCATCTGGGCGAGCGGAAAGGTGACCGCCTTGGGGTCGCCGGTCCTGGCCGTGCGCTCGATCACGGGACCGCCCGGAAAGCCGAGGCCCAGGAGCTTGGCGACCTTGTCGAACGCCTCGCCGGCGGCGTCGTCGCGCGTGTGTCCCACCAGCGCGTACGTGAGCGGCGCGCGCGCGTGGTAGAGCGCCGTGTGGCCCCCCGAGACCACGAGCGCCAGGAACGGGTGCACGGGCGGATCGTCGGTCAGGAACGCGGCGTAGATGTGCCCCTCGAGGTGGTTCACGGCGACCAGCGGCAGCCGGTGAACGTACGCGAGCGACTTCGCGACCGAGCACCCCACGAGCAGCGAGCCGACGAGGCCGGGCCCTTGCGTGACGGCGATCCCGTCGAGGTCGGGCAGGCGCACCCCCGCGTCGGCGAGCGCCTTGTCCACGACCGGCACGATGACCTCGAGGTGGCGGCGCGACGCCAGCTCGGGCACGACGCCGCCGTACGGCGCGTGGATGGCGTCCTGCGAGGCGACCACGCTCGACAGGATACGACGCCCGTCGGCGAGCACCGCCGCCGCCGTCTCGTCACACGAGCTTTCGATCCCGAGCACGATCATCGTTCGTCCCCGCCCCCCCCTCATTCAATCGGCGCAGATAGCAAGGGCGATGCGGCCGCGTCCCCTGGCACCCGGCCTGGCATCGCCCTCGATGCGCGCGTCGCCGCTACTGCGGCCGGACCTGGGCCTGCGGGTTCTGTCCCGGGCGCTGCTGCTCGATGATCCGCATCGTCTTGATCACGTCGAGCGCCCGCTGCACCTGGATGTCCTTCCGGAGCTCTTCCATCGGATCGAGCGACGGCTGCTGCCGGTCTTTCGCCGCGGTCGTATCCTTGGGGATCTCGACGACGATGTCGGGCGTGATGCCCTTGCCGTGGATCGAGCGACCCTTCGGTGTGAAGTACTTCGCCGTCGTGAGCCGGAGCCCGGAGCCGTCGGACAGCGGGATGATCGTCTGCACCGACCCCTTGCCGAAGGTCTGGGTGCCGACCACGATCGCGCGTCCCCAGTCCTGGAGCGCGCCCGCGACGATCTCGGAGGCCGACGCGCTGCCCTGGTTGACGAGGACCACCATCGGCAAGGCGGGGTACGACTTCTTCGCGTGAGCCGAGAAGCGCATGTTCTGGTTGCGGACTCGCCCCTCGGTGTACACGACCAGCTTGCCGTCGTCGATGAACTCCTCGGTGACCTCGACCGCCGCCGTCAGGAGGCCGCCCGGGTTGTTGCGCAGGTCGAGGACGAGCGCCTTCATACCCGCCTTCGCAGCCTTATCGAGCGCCGCGGCCATGTCGCCGGGCGACTGCTCCTGGAACTGGCGGAGCTTCACGTAGGCGATGCCGCCGCCGAGATCGGCCGACCGCACCGACTGCACCCGGATCTGCTCGCGCGTGATGTCGAAATCTTTCGGCTCGGTCCAGCCTTCGCGCACGACGGTGATCGTCACCTTCGTCCCGGGCTTGCCGCGCATGCGCTTGACCGCGTCGGGCAGCTGCATGTCCTTCGTGACGAGGCCGTCGATCTTCACGATGCGGTCGCCCGTCTGCAGACCGGCCCGGTGGGCAGGCGTCCCCTCGATCGGCGACACGACGGTCAGGACGTCGTCGCGCAGGGTGATCTCGATGCCGAGGCCGCCGAAGCTCCCGGTGGTCTCGACCTGCATCTCCTTGTAGCTGTCGGGGTCGAGGAACGAGCTGTGCGGGTCGAGGCCGCGCAGCGTGCCCTTGATCGCGTTGTAGATGAGGTCCTTCGGCGGGACCTGGTCGACGTACTGGTTCTGCACGATGGAGAGGACCTCGGTGAAGAGCTTCAGCTGCTCGTAGGTCTCGCTCTGATCCGCACTCTTGCTGGCAACGGATCCACCGAGCGATAGCGTAAGCACCACCAGGAGCGTGCTGATCACGAAGGCCTTCTTCATGGACGTCCTCTCATCCCCGCTTTTGACTAGCCACCCTGGCGGAGCCACTGTTCCGGATCTTGGGGCTTGCCCTGGTAGCGCACCTCGAAGTAGAGCCGTGGCCCGGCGAGCGATCCCGTATCGCCAACCGTGCCGATCCGCTGTCCCTGACGCACGTCCTCGCCTTCCCGCGCCTCGATGTCGGCGATGTGGGCGTAGAGCGTGTAGTACTCGTTACCGTGGTCCACGATGATCAGGTTACCGTACCCCTTGAACCATCCCGTATAGATGACGTGGCCGCCGTGCACCGCGAGCACTTCTCGGCCGACCGCCGCCTCGATGTCGACTCCATTCCGGAAAGTCCGGGTGCCGAATCGCGGATGTACCTGCGCGCCGAACCCCGTGACGATCCGCCCCTCGGTCGGCCACGGCAGGCGCCCCTTTAGCGCGCCGAACCCGACTCCAGGAGGCTCGATCCCACCCTTGGGTGGCGGAACCCGCGCCAGTTTGCGCTGCTTGGCCTGGAGCTCACGGATGAACGCCTCGAGGCGGTGGGACGCTTCCGTCAACTCGCCCACCATGCGCTCGTGGTACGCGCGCTCGTCGCGCACCTTTGCGAGGATCACGCGCCGCTTCGCGACCTCGCGGTCGACCTCCGCCTGCTCCCGCTTGGCGTCTTCGTGGAGGCTCGCCAGCTCCAGCTGCTGCGCCTCCTCCTTGCCTTTGCGGTCCGCCAACTTCTCAGATGTAACACGATACTCTTGAATCAAGCGGGCGTCCAGGGCCGCGAGGCTCGCGAGATGGCGAACGGCGACGGCGCGCGTCACCGGATCCTCGCCGCTGAGGATGACCGGCAACACGCCGCCCTGGGCGTGCACGCGATACATCACCCGGAGCCGTCCCGCGAGCGCGTTGATCTGTCCGGCGCGCTGCCGCTCGAGCCTGCCGATCTCGCCGCGGAACAGCTGGACGTCGCTCTGCGCCTTCTTGATCCGCGCCTCCAGGCGCGCGACCTCGGCCTTCTTGGCGACCAGGCGCCGCTCGATCTCCTCGAGCTCGGCCAGCAGCGACGTCTCACGCGCGCGCGCGGCCGCCGCCCGCTCCTTTTCCTCTTTGAGCTGCTTCTGCGTCTGCTGCAGCTTCCGCTGCTCGGCCTGCAACGGATCGTCTCGCCGGGTCTGGGCCGCCGCCGGCGCCACTGCGAGCACCGCCAGCGCGAGCGCGAGGGTCGCGCGACTCATGGCTCGCGGCCGGCGCGCGCCAGCCAGCCGCCGAGCCCGCCGAGCAAGGTCCCCGCGCCGAGGAGCGCGGTCACGCCGACGGGCGTGAAGAAGACCAGCTGCGAGAGCCCGAGCGTCAGATTGACGAGCGGCTCGAGGCGCGGCGCCACCAGCGAGTACGTGAGGACGAGCGTGCCCAGCGCCAGGACCGCGCCGACCAGCCCTTGCATCATGCCCTGGAGCAGGAGTGGCAGCCGGATCGTTATCTCGGAGGCGCCGACGAGCCGCATGATCTCGGTCTCGTGCCGCCGCGCGTGCAGGACCAGGGTTGTTGCGGTCGTGACCGTCAGGATCGCTGCGAGGCCGAGCACGGCGCCGACGCCGAGCCCGATCGTCGTGAGGAGCCGCTGCCAGTGCGAGAGCTGCTCGACCCAGTCGACGCTGCCGGCCACCTCGTCGGCTTCGGGCAACGCCGCCAGGCGCGCGACGAGCTCGCGCGCGCCCTCGGGCGTCGCGGCGGCGGCCGCCGGCGTCACCTCGAGCGACGCCGGCAGAGGGTTCGCGGGGAGCTGATCGACCACACCCGCGTCCTTGCCGAGCACCTGCTTGAGCCCGCGCAGCGCGTCGGCCTTGCCGACGAAGGTCACGGCGGCGACGCCGGGAGTCGTCCGGACGCGCTCGACCAGCGCGGCGACGTCGGGGGACGACGGCTCGCGCCGGAGGTAGACGACGATGCGGACGCGATCGCGCCAGCGCGCGACCGCACGGTCGAGATTGGACGACACGAGCCAGAAGCCGCCGAGCGCCGCCAGCGAGAGCGTGATCAGCACGATCGCGCTGGCGGCGACGCGCCCGGCTCTTCGAAGGTCACGGAGCGCCTCGCCGACCAGGAATCCGACCACGCGGTCAGCCCTCGTCCTTCACGACATGGCCGGCGGCGAGCGTCATGGTGCGGCGCTTGAGCGCCGCGGCCAGGCGCGCCTGGTGGGTGGCCAGCACGATCGTGGTCCCGCCCGATCCGATGTCCTTGAGCGCCTCGATGATCTCGGCGGCCATCGACTCGTCGAGGTTGCCCGTCGGCTCGTCGGCCAGGAGAAGGGGCGGCCGTCTCACGATGGCCCGCGCCAGCGCCGCCCGCTGCGCCTCGCCCTGGGAGAGCTGGGCAGGGTAGGCCTGCGCCCGCGACGACATGCCGACGACGCGGAGCGCGTCGAAGACGCGCTCGGTGATCTCGCGCCGGGGCGTGCCGAGCACGCGCAGGACGAAGGCGACGTTCTCGTAGACGGTGCGGACGGGCAGCAGCTTGGCGTCCTGGAACACGACGCCGATGGACCGGCGAAGGGCCGCCACCTGCGAGCGCCGCATCGGGACCAGGTCGTGGCCGAGGACCTCGATGTCGCCCTCGGTCGGCAGGTCGTCGCGGTAGAGGAGCCGGAGCAGGGTCGTCTTGCCCGCGCCGCTGGCGCCGGTCAAGACCACGAACTCGCCCTTGGCGATGCGGAACGACACGCCACGCAGCGCAGGGACCTTCACGGGCCCGACCGAGTACACCTTCGAAACCCGGTGAACCTCAATCATGGCGGGCGGTTCGATTATAGCCGCGGGCTTCAGGTTTGCGAGAGCTTGTCCTCCAGGAGCCGGTTGACGAGCGCGGGGTTGGCCTTGCCCCGGGTCTCCTTCATGACCTGTCCGATCAGGGCCCCCTTTGCCTCCTTCTTGCCCCGACGGTAGTCCTCGATCGCCTTGGGGTTGGCGGCCATCACCGAATCGATCACCCGCCCCAGCGCGCCCTCGTCGGCCACCTGCGTGAGGCCCTCGCGCTCGACGATCGTCCGCGCGTCCTGGCCCGTGTCGAACATCTTCTGGAACACGTCCTTGGCGATCTTGCCGCTGATGGTCGAGTTCTCGATCAGCTGCAGGAGGCCGACCAGGTGACGCGGCGGAATCGGCGAGCTCTTAATCGCCCGCTCGTCGTCGCCGGGCAGGACGCGCAGGAGCTCCGACATGATCCAGTTCGAGAGCACCTTGGGACGGTCCGTGCCGGCTCCGGATGCCTGAGACGACTCGCGCAGCGCCGCCTCGTAGTAGTCGACGAGCGCCCGCGACTGGGTGAGCACCTCGGCGTCGTAGGGCGGCAGACCGTACTGGGCGACCGCCCGCCGCCGCCAGGCGCGCGGCAGCTCCGGAAGCTCGGCCCGGATCTCCTCGACCCAGCGCCGGTCGATCTGGAGCGGCACCAGGTCGGGCTCGGGAAAATAGCGATAGTCGTGCGCGAACTCCTTGGTGCGCATCGAGCGCGTGTATCCGCGGTCGGCCTCCCAGAGACGCGTCTCCTGCACGATGCGCTCGCCCGCGTCGAGCGCCTGCGCCTGGCGCCGCACCTCGAACTCGAGCGCGCGCTGCACGTTGCGGAACGAGTTCAGGTTCTTGATCTCGACCTTCGTCCCGAGCGGGGCGCTCCCGCGGGGCCGGATCGAGACGTTCGCGTCGCACCGGAGCGAGCCCTCCTCCATGTTGCCGTCGCACACGCCCAGGAAGATCAGGACAGATCGGAAGGCTCGCAGGTAGGAGGCCGCCTCTGCGGGTGAAGAGAGATCGGGCCGCGACACGGTCTCCATGAGCGCGACGCCGGAGCGGTTGAAATCGACCAGGCTCGCCTGAGCGGTCTCGAGCGTGCCCTCGTGGAGGAGCTTGCCGACGTCCTCCTCGAGGTGCAGACGCTGGATCCCGATCGAGCGCGCGCCGCCCTCGACGTCGATCTCGAGGAAGCCGTCTTCGGCCAGCGGCTCCTCGTACTGGCTGATCTGGTAGTTCTTCGGCATGTCCGGGTAGTAGTAGTGCTTGCGCGCGAAGCGGCACGCCTCGTTGACGCGGCAGCTGAACGCCAGGGCCGTGCGGATCCCGAACTCGACGGCTCGGCGGTTCACGACCGGCAGCACGCCCGGCATGCCGAGACAGACCGGGCAGGTCTGGGTGTTGGGCGGCGCGCCGAACGTCGTCGGGCAGCCGCAGAACATCTTCGACCGCGTCGAGAGCTGGGCGTGCACCTCCAGGCCGATGACCGTCTCGTACCGGGACGCCGCGGCGCTCACGCTAGCTCCGGACGACGCGATCGCCACGTAGTCGCCTGCTCGTAGGCGTAGGCCGCGCGCAGCACGCGCGCCTCGTCGAGCGGGCGGCCGAGCACTTGCAGGCCGATGGGCAGACCGGCCGCGCTGAAGCCACACGGCACCGACACGCCGGGAATGCCCGCGAGGTTGCCCGGGATCGTGAACACGTCGTTGAGGTACATCGACAGCGGGTCTTCCTTCTCGCCGTGCTTGAACGCGACGTTCGGTGTCGTCGGCGCCACGATCAGGTCGACTCGTGCGAACGCGGCGGCGAACTCGCGGCGCACGAGCGTCCGGACGGACTGCGCCTTGCCGTAGTAGGCGTCGTAGTAGCCCGCCGACAGCGCGTAGGTGCCGAGCATGATCCGGCGCTTGACCTCGGCGCCGAAGCCCGCCGCCCGCGTGCGGCTCTGCATCTCGACCAGATCGCGGCCGGGGACGCGCAGCCCGAACTTGACCCCGTCGTAGCGCGCGAGGTTCGACGAGGCCTCCGCGGGAAGGATCACATAGTACGCCGCCAGCGAATGCCGCGTGGTCGGCAGGGAGACGCGCTCGATGCGGGCGCCGAGCCCCTGCAGCACCTCGATCGCCTGCCGCACCGCCCGCTCGACGTCCGGGTCCATCCCGTCGATGAAGTACTCATCCGGGAGCCCGAGCGTGAGCCCGGCGACGCCCTTGGTGAGCTCCGCCGCGTAGTCGGGCACGGGCGCCTGGATCGACGTGGCGTCGCGCCGGTCGTGGCCGGCCACCACGCCGAGCAGGAGCGCGGTGTCCGCGACATCCTGGGCGAAGGGGCCGATCTGGTCGAGCGAGGAGGCCAGCGCGATCAGCCCGTAGCGCGACACGCGGCCGTAGGTCGGCTTCAGGCCGACGACGCCGCAGAACGCGGCGGGCTGGCGGATCGAGCCGCCGGTGTCGCTTCCGTACGCACCCGCCGCGAGCCCGCCGGCCACCGCCGCGGCCGAGCCTCCGGACGATCCGCCGGGCACGCGCGCCAGATCCCACGGGTTGCGCGTCGGGTGGAACGCGGAGTGCTCGGTGGACGAGCCCATCGCGAACTCGTCCAGGTTGGTCTTGCCGAGGACCACCGCGCCGGCCGCCCGGAGCCGCTCGACGATCGTCGCGTCGTAGGGGGGCACGAAGCGCTCGAGCATCCTCGACCCGGCCGTCGTCCTCACACCGGCCGTGCACAGTACGTCCTTCAGCGCGATCGGCGCCCCGTCCAGCGGCCCGCGCGGCGAGCCGGCGCGCCAGCGAAGCTCGGACTCGCGCGCGGCCGCCAGCGCCTGCTCGCGCACGACCGTGAGGTACGCGCCGACCTTGCCGTCGAAGGCGCCGATCCGCGCGAGATAGTCCTCCGCGACCGCGACCGGCGTAAGGTCGCCGCGCCGATAGGCGGCGCTCAGCTCGTGGATGGGCCGGTGCATCACTCCTCGATGATCCGCGGCACGCGGAACAGCCCGTCGCTCGGGTCGGGCGCGTTGGCGAGCGCGACGTCCCGGGGCAGGCACGGCGCGGGCTCGTCCTCCCGCATCACGTTGACGACGTCCACCGCGTGGGAAGTCGGCTCGACGCCCTCGGTCGGCACGGCGCGCAAGGTGTCCAGGTGGGCGAGGATCGAGTTGAGCTGCTCGCGCATCCGCTCGAGCTCCGGCTCGGTCAGGGCCAGGCGCGTCAGGCGCGCCACGTGCTCGACGTCCTTCCTGTCGATCATCGCCTCAGAGCTCCTCGAGATGGGCGTACTGGACCGAGAGCCGCTTGCGGCCGACGCTCGCGAAGCCGACCGTCACGACGTAGTCGGAGCCGTCGCGCTCGATGCCGACCACCAGCCCTTCGCCGAAGCGCGCGTGGCGCACGCGGGAGCCGACGCGGAACGGCAGGTCCTCGCCGACCGTGTCGGCGGCCGCGGCGTACGCCGCCGCGTCCTCGGCGTAGCCGGGCGGCGGCTCGCGCCGGGCGTTCAGCGAGACCAGCTGATGCTCCGGCATCTCGCGCAGGAACCGCGAGGGCTCGCCGACGCCGTAGCCGTGGATGCGGCGATGGAGCGCGTACGACAGATAGAGGCGCTCGCGGGCGCGCGTCAGGCCCACGTAGCAGAGGCGGCGCTCCTCCTCGATCTCGTCCTCGTCGTTCATTGACCGGGCGTGCGGAAACACGCCCTCCTCCATCCCGGTCAGGAACACGGCCGGGAACTCGAGCCCCTTGGCGGAGTGAAGGGTCATCAGGGTGACGCGCGCCCCCTCGTCCTTCAGCTCGTCGATGTCGGCCATCAGCGCGATACCGTCGAGGAACCCCTCGAGGGTCGGGCTCGGGTCCGCGTGCATGTAGTCCTCGGCCGCGGCGATCAGCTCCTCGAGGTTCTCCAGGCGCCCCTCCGCTTCGGGCGAGCGCTCCACGCGGAGCGCGTCCCGATAGCCCGTGGCGTCGAGCAGATGATCGATGAACGCGGGCGGCGGCACCTGGCCGCGCCGGTCGGACAGCCCGCGGATGAGCGCCGCGAAGTCCACGAGCCCGCGCCGCGCCTTGCCGGTGATCGCGGCCGGCGGCTCGGCGGCGACGGCGAGCAGGGGGCGGCCGGCGCGCGCCTCGTCCAGGCGGGCGAGCGTCGCCGGCCCGATCCCCCGTACGGGGGTCTGCGTGGCGCGCCGGAACGCGACGTCGTCGGCCGGGTTGACCGCCAGGCGCACGTACGCGAGCGCATCCTTGATCTCCTTACGCTCGTAGAAACGGACGCCGCCGACGATCCCGTACGGGATGCGCGCGCGGCGCAGCGCGTCCTCGAGCACGCGCGACTGCGCGTTGGTACGGTAGAAGACGGCCACGCCGTTCCACGGCACGCCCGCGCCGCGCAGCCCGAGGATCGTCTGGGCGACGAAGTTCGCCTCCTCGTGCTCGTCCCAGGCGCGGTAGACCTTCGGCGGATCGCCCTCGGCGTTCTCGGTCCAGAGCGTCTTGTCCTTGCGCTGCCGGTTGTGATCGATGACCGCAGAGGCCAGCGCCAGGATGCGCCGGGTCGAGCGATAGTTCTGCTCGAGCTTCACCACGCGCGTGCCCGGATAGTCCTTTTCGAATTCGAGGATGTTGGCGATGTCGGCGCCACGCCATTTATAAATGCTTTGGTCGGGATCTCCGACGGCACAGATGTTGCGATGCTCGCCAGTCAGCAGCCGAATGATCCGATACTGCGCGCGGTTCGTGTCCTGGTACTCGTCGACGAGGACGTGGCGCCAGAGCCCGCGATACCACGCGACCGCCTCGGGCACGTCCTGGAAGAGCTGCACGGTCTTGAGCAGCAGGTCGTCGAAGTCGACGGCGCCCGCCGCGCGCAGGCGTTCTTCGTACAGACCGTAGACGCTCGTGACCTTCGCTTCCCACGGCCCGCGCGCCGAGTGCCGGGCCGAGTCGACGCCCATCATGTGGTTCTTCCAGTAGCTGATGCGCTGGGTGACGGTGCCTGGTGTCGTGGCGCGGTCGCCTAACTCGACCTCCTTCATGCACTCCTTGACCAGGCTCTCGCGGTCGTCCTCGTCGTAGATCACGAAGTGGGGCGGAAGCCCGATGTACTTGCCGTGCTGGCGCAGGATCCGGACGCACGCCGAGTGGAACGTCGCAATGAGCGGCGCCTTCCGCCCGACCGGCAGCAGGAGCGCCTCGACCCGGCGGGCCATCTCCCCCGCAGCCTTGTTGGTGAACGTGACGGCCAGCAGGTTGCGCGGCGAGACGTCCTGCGCGCCGGTGAGCCAGGCGATCCGGTAGGCGATGACCCGCGTCTTGCCGCTGCCGGCGCCGGCGAGGACGAGGAGCGGGCCGTCGCCGGCGGTGACGGCCTCGCGCTGCGGCGGATTCAGATCGTCGAGGAGGCGCTCCAGCTCGGCAGGCACCGGTCGATTGTACCGAGCGATCGGCGCCTCGCCAATACGGAGCCGGGTGGCGGAATGGATCGCTGCCCGGCCGGAGCCCGGCCTACTCGACCGTGACGCTCTTGGCCAGGTTGCGGGGCTGGTCCACGTCGCAGCCGAGCCGCACCGCGATGTGGTAGGCGAGGAGCTGCAGCGGGATCACGGTGAGCAGCGGTGCCAGCAGGTCGGCGCAGGCGGGCACCTCGATCACGTGATGGGCCTTCGAGGCCACGGCCCGGTCGCCGGCGTGGACGACGGCGATGACCTGCCCGTCGCGCGCGCGCACTTCCTCGATGTTGCCGAGCATCCGCTCGTAGGAGCCATCGCGCGGCGCCAGGGCCACCACCGGCAGGCGCTCGGCGATGAGCGCGATGGGACCGTGCTTCATCTCGCCCCCGGCGTAGCCCTCCGCGTGGATGTAGGAGAGCTCCTTCAGCTTGAGCGCGCCTTCGAGCGCGATCGGGAACTGCACGCCGCGGCCGAGATAGAGGAAGTCGCGCGCACCGACGAGGTCGCGGGCCATCGCCGCGATCTGACTGTCGAGCTCGAGCGTCTTCTCGACGAGGCGGGGGATCTCGACCAGGTCGTGGATCCGCTTCTTCACGTCCTCGGCGGTGATGGCGCCGCGCTGACGGCCGAGCCAGAGGCCCAGCAGATAGGTCGCGACGATCATCGTGGAGAACGCCTTGGTGGAGGCCACGCCGATCTCGGGGCCGGCGTGCATGTAGAGGACGCCCGTCGCCTCCCGGGCCAGCGCCGAGCCGACGACGTTCGTGATCGCGAGGATCGGGCAGCCCTTGAGCCGGGCCGCCTTGACGGCGCCGAGCGTGTCGGCGGTCTCGCCCGACTGGGAGACCGCAACCACCAGGGTCTCCGGACCGATCAGCGCGTCGCGATACCGGAACTCGCTGCCGAGGTCGGTCTCAGCCGGGATCCCCGCGAGCCTTTCTACCATCGTGCGGCCGAGCATCGCGGCGTGGAACGCCGTCCCGCAGGCGACGAGGACCACCCGCTCGATGCCGCGCACGGTGTCGGGCGCCAGGTTCACGTCGGGCAGGACCACGTTGCCGGTCTCGGGCGCGACCCGACCGCGGAACGTGTCGGTGATGGCGCGCGGCTGCTCGTGCATCTCCTTGAGCATGAAGTGCCGGTAGCCGCCTTTCTCGGCCATGATCGGATCCCACGAGATCCGCACCGACGCTCGACGAATGGGCTCGCCGTCGAGGGTCGACAGCTCGACGGCGTCGGCCGTGACGACCGCCACCTCGTCGTCCTCCAGAATGACCACGTCGCGCGTGTGGGACAGGATCGCGGGAATGTCGGAGGCGACGAACATCTCGCCCTGCCCGAGCCCGACGACGACGCTGCCGGCGCCTTGCTTGGCGGCGATCAGCCGGTCCGGCGCCGCGGCCGAGATGACGCCGAGCGCGTACGATCCCCGGACCTCTTTCAGCGCAGCCTTCACGGCCCGGTCGAGGCGCCCGACGGTCTTCAGGTGATGCTCGATCAGATGGGCGAGGACTTCGGTGTCGGTTTCCGACTTGAAGCGGTGGCCCGCCGCCAGGAGGTGGTCCTTGATCTCGAGGTAGTTCTCGATGATCCCGTTGTGGACGACGACCAGCGCGCCGTCGCAGTCGGTGTGCGGATGGGCGTTCTCCTCGGACGGCCGGCCGTGCGTCGCCCAGCGCGTGTGGCCGATGCCGAGCGAGCCGGTCAGCGGCCGCTCACCGAGGACGCCTTCGAGCATCTTGAGCCGGCCGGCGGCGCGCCGCACGTGGAGCGTGCCGTCGCTGAAGACCGCGATGCCGGCGGAGTCGTAGCCGCGGTACTCGAGCCGCTTCAGCCCCTCGACGATGATGCCGACCGCGCCCTTGTCCCCGACGTATCCGACGATTCCACACATGGCTGACCTCAGTGCTCCTCGCGCTTCCTGGCTTTGCGCGCCGCCCAGCCGTCCTTGACGACCTGCTGGGCGCGTCCGACCGCGAGGGCTCCCGGTGGGACGTCCTTGGTGATCGTGGAGCCGGCTCCGATATAGGCCCCCTCGCCAACCGTGAGGGGGGCGACGAGGCTCGTGTTCGTGCCGATGAAGGCGCGATCGCCGATCTTGGTCTCGTGCTTGGCCACGCCGTCGTAGTTGCACGTGATCGTGCCCGCGCCGACGTTGACCCCCTCGCCCACGGTCGCGTCGCCGACGTAGGAGAGGTGCGGCACCTTCGACCCGCGGCCGATTGTCGACTTCTTGAGCTCGACGAAGTTGCCGACCTTCGCCCTGGGCCCTACGTGCGACAGCGGCCGCAGGTGACAGAACGGGCCGAGCGTGGCCGCCTCTTCGATCGCGGATTCTCTCACGACGCAGTACGGGAGCAGGGTGACGCCTTCGCCGATGCGCGACGAGCTCACGTGACAGCCTGCCCCGATGACGCACTCGCCGCCGATCGTCGACTGCCCCTCGATCACCACGTGGGGATAGATCGTCGTGTCCGGACCGACGGTGACGGTGTCCTCGATGTACGTGTTGGCCGGATCGAGGATGGTGACGCCGCTCTCCATCAGGCGGTCGAGGGTCCGGCGGCGCTGGACCGCCGCCACCGCCGCCAGCTGCTTGCGGTCGTTCACGCCGGCCGCCTCGCCCGGATCCGGGGTCACGACCGCCTCGACGCGCGCGCCGGCGCGGACCAGGATGCCGATGACGTCGGTCAGATAGTACTCACCCTGATCGTTGTCGGGGCGGACCCGATCGAGCGCGGGCCAGAGCCGCGAGGCGGCGAAGCAATAGACCGAGGTGTTGATCTCGGCGATCTTCCTCTCGGCGGCCGTCGCATCGCGCTCCTCGACGATGCGCTTCACGCGCCCGGCCTTTCTGGCGATGCGCCCGTAGCCGTGAGGCTCGGCGGCCACGGCGGTCAGCACCGTGGCGGCGGCGCGGCTCTTTCGATGGTGGTCGACCAGCCGCTCGATCGTCTGCGTGGACAAGAGCGGCATGTCGCCCGGCAGGACGAGGATCGTGCCGTCACCGCATTCGAGGCGCGCCTGCTTGAGGGCGTGGCCGCTCCCGAGGCGCTCGCGCTGGACGACCGAGCGCACGTCGGATCCGGCCATCGCCACCACCTCGTCGGCGTTCGGGCCCACGACGAGGACAATCCGATCGGCAAGGGCTCGAGCGCTGCGGAGGGGATACGCGATCAGCGGGCGGCCGCACAGCGGGTGCAGCACCTTGGGCTGCCGCGAGCGCATGCGCTTGCCCTCGCCGGCAGCGAGAATGACAGCGGTCACCTGGTCCATCGGGTATTGATCATTCTACCTCGGACCACCCGAGTCACAATCACGGGTTTCCCCCAAAGGCGCGTACGGGCCGCCCCTAGCTGCCCTCGCGGAGATGCGACAGAAGACGCTCGATTCGATGAGGCACGGGCGCGGTGCACTCGATCGCCTTCCGGAAAGCGGGATGGACGAAGGCGAGCGTCATCGCGTGCAGCGCGTACCCGTCGAGCGGGACGGGCGAGCGCACGCGGGGCTCGCCGTAGACGTCGTCGCCCACGACCGGATGGCCCAGCGAGGCCAGGTGGACGCGGATCTGATGGGTCCGTCCGGTCTCCAGGCGAACCTCGAGCGCGGTGAAGTGGGCGAAGCGCTCGAGCACACGAAAGCGAGTGACCGCCCGCTTGCCGCGGCCGGCCGGGCGGATCGCCATCTTGACTCGATCTCTCGGGTGGCGTCCGATCGGCGCGTCGACGACCCCTTCGCTCGCGCGCACGCGCCCGTGCACGACCGCGAGATAGCGGCGCGTCACCGTGCGGGCGGCCAGCTGCGCCACCAGGTCGTCGTAGGCCGCCTGCGTCTTGGCCACCGCGAGAAGCCCGGAGGTGTCCTTGTCGAGCCGGTGCACGATGCCAGGGCGCCGCGGCCCGCCGATACCTGCGGTGGCCGGCGCGTGAGCGAGGATGGCTGCCGCCAGTGTCCCGGCGGAGCGGCCGGCACCGGGATGGACGACCATACCGGCCGGCTTATCGACCACGAGCACGTGGTCGTCCTCGTAGACGACGGCGAGCGGAACCGATTCGGGGGCGAGCGTCTCCTCGGCGGCGGGCGGGACCTCGATCTCGACGCGCTCGCCCCCGCGGAGCCGATGCGCGGCCTTCGTCGCGATGCCGTCGACGCGCACGAGCCCGCCACGGATCAGGGCCTGCAGGCGCGCGCGGGAGAGCTCGACCAGCCGAGCGCTGAGCCAGCGGTCGAGCCTGGCGCCGGCCGACGCGGGCTCGACCGTGAGCACCGTCACGGCTCAGGTGCCGGCGGAGGGCGACCGCTCGAGCATCACGACGAGCGCCAGGGCCGCGACGCCCACCGTGATCGCCGAGTCGGCGACGTTGAAGGCCGGCCAGTGCCAGTCGCGAACGTACAGGTCGACGAAGTCGACGACCGCGCCGAAGCGCGTGCGATCGATCAAGTTGCCGACCGCGCCGCCGAAGATGAGCCCGATGGCGGCCTGCTCGCGCCAGCCGCCGCTCGGGAGGATCCGCAGGGCCACGCGGAGCAGGACCACGAGCGCCACCAGCGAGAGGAGCCCGACGACCCAGCGCCAGCCCGCCGGGATCCCGGCGAGGAGCCCGAACGCGAGCCCCGGATTCATGACCAGCGTCAGCGCGAGGAAGCCGTCGACGACGATCACCGGGACGCCCAGGACCAGGCGGTTGAGCGCGATCAGCTTGGTGATCTGATCGAGCACGACGACGACGGCCGCCGTCGCGAGGACGCCGGCCAGACGCGACCGGTCAACGCGGATCGGCGGACCCACCGAGCCGGGTGACGATCGGCACGCAGCGCTCGCAGAGCTTGGGATGCCGGCGGCTTTCGCCCACGTGCTCGCTCCGCGTCCAGCAGCGCTCGCACTTCTCGCCGCGCGCGCGGTCCACGCCGATGACGAGCCCCGGGATGTCCTGGCTCTCGTAGGTCACGCGCGCGCGCGCGCCCGAGCGGCCGAGCTCCACGCGCGACACGATGAAGACCGTCGGCAGCAGCGCGCGCCTGGCGGCAAGGAGCGCCGGCAGGTCCTCGGGCGCGTCCACGATCCGCACCGACGCCTCGAGCCCGCTGCCGATCAGCTTCTCGGCCCGCGCGGTCTCCAGCGCCTTGGCGACCTCGCGTCGCACCTCGAGCAGCCGGTCCCAGTCGCGCTTGAGCGTGTCGTCGAGCCACTCGCGCGCGGCGTCCGGGAACCGCTCGAGGTGTACGCTCTCGCTGTGGACGCCGGGCACGTAGCGCCACGCCTCCTCGGTGGTGAATGTGAGGATCGGCGCCATGAGCCGCGCGAGCGCGCTGAAGACGTCGAAACAGACGGTCTGGGCCGCGCGCCGCCGCGGGTCGTCGGGCAGCGAGGTGTAGAGCCGGTCCTTGATGATGTCGAGATAGAGCGCCGAGAGGTCGACCGCGCAGAAGTTGTGCACGGCGTGGAAGACCGCGTGGAACTCGTACTCGTCGTAGGCGCGCCGCACGCGGGCGATCAGGCGCGCCAGGCGATCCAGGACCCAGCGGTCGACCTCGTCCAGCCGCGCGTACGACTGGCGGTCGCGCGCGGGATCGAAATCGCCGAGGTTGCCGAGCAAGAACCGGAACGTGTTGCGCATCCGCCGGTAGGCGTCGGCGAGCCGCTCCAGGATCTCCATCGACACGCGGATGTCCTGGGTGTAGTCCTCGGCCGCCACCCACAGGCGCAGCACCTCGGCGCCGAACTTCGGCAGGACCTCGTCGAGCGTGATGACGTTGCCGAGGGACTTCGACATCTTCCGCCCCTCGCCGTCCACGAAGAACCCGTGGGTCACGACGCTCTTGTAGGGCGGCGCGTCGCGCGTGCCGACGGACTCGAGCAGCGAGGACTGGAACCAGCCGCGGTGCTGGTCCGAGCCTTCGACGTAGAGCTCGGCCGGCCAGTGGAGCTCCGGGCGCGTCTCGAGCACCGCCGCGTGGCTGCAGCCGGAGTCGAACCACACGTCGAGGATGTCCGACTCCTTGCGAAAGCTCTCGCCGCCGCACTTCGCGCAGCGGGTGCCCGGCGGCAGGAGGTCGCGCGCCGAGCGCGCGTACCATTCGTCGCCGCCCTGGCCCTGGCGGAAGACCGTCGCGACGTGCTCGACGACGCGCTCCTCGAGCAGGAGCGTCTCGCACGCTGTGCAGTAGAACGCGACGATCGGCACGCCCCAGACGCGCTGGCGCGAGATGACCCACTCCAGGCGGTGCGCCACCATGTTGTAGATGCGGTCCTCGCCCCAGGGCGGGATCCACTGCACGTCCCGCTTGATCGCCTCGAGCGCAGCGGCGCGAAAGCCCCGGCGGTTGAGCTCGATGAACCACTGCTCGGTCGCGCGGAAGAGCGTCGGGTTCTTGCACCGCCAGCAGTGGGGGTACGTGTGGTCGAGCGGGCGCTCGGCGATCAGCATCCCCACGCTCTTGAGGAGCTCGATGATCTTGGGGTTCGCCTCCCAGACCGTGAGCCCCGCGAAGTGCTCCACGTCGGCGACGAAGCGCCCGGCGTCGTCTACCGGGTTGTAGATCTTGAGTCCGAGCGACTTACCGAGCTCGTAGTCCTCCTCGCCGTGACCGGGCGCGATGTGGACGAGGCCGGTCCCCTGATCCACGCCGACGAAGTCCGCCGCGGCGATCTTTCCCTCGCGGGCGATCCACGGATGACGGAACCCGTGGCCGACCAGGCGCTCGCCGGACACGCTCGCGAGCACGGTGTGCTCCCGGTCCGGGAACAGGCGGAGGAAGTCGTCCATGAGGGCGCGCGCCACGACGTAGACCTCTCGCCCTCGCGCGAGGGCGACGTAGTCCCGCGTGGGATGGACGGCGATGGCGAGGTTGGCCGGCAGGGTCCACGGCGTCGTGGTCCATACCACCGCGAAGGCCCGGCGACCGCCCAGCGCCGACTGGAGCTCGGACGGCAGCGACGTCAGCGGAAACTTGACCCACACCGACTCCGTCCGCTGATCCTCGTACTCCACTTCGGCCTGCGCGAGCGCGGTCCGGCAGTGCATGCACCAGTGGACGGGCTTGAGGTCTTTGTAGACGAGCCCGCGTCCGACGAAGCGGCCGAACTCGCGCGCGATGACCGCCTCGTAAGCCGGATCCATCGTGATGTAGGGATTGTCCCAGTCGCCGAACACGCCGAGGCGCTTGAACTCGCTCCGCTGGATGTCGATGAAACGGTTCGCGTATTCTCGGCACTTCCGGCGCTTCTCGATCGGATCCATGGCGTTGCGCACGTCGATGCCGGGGCGGTCGAGGCCGAGCTCCTTGTCAACCTGGTGCTCGATCGGCAGCCCGTGACAATCCCAGCCCGGCACGTAGACCGCGTTGAAGCCGGACATCGAGCGCGACTTCACGATCACGTCCTTCAGGACCTTGTTCAGCATCGTCCCGAGATGGATGTGCCCGTTCGCGTACGGCGGACCGTCGTGCAGGATCCAGACCGGGCGGTTCGCCGCGGCCTGGCGAATGCGCTTGTAGATTCCGAACGATTCCCACCACGCGAGCATCTCGGGCTCGCTCTTCGGCAGGTTCGCCTTCATCGGGAAGGCGGTTTTTGGCAGATTTAGCGTGGCCTTGTAGTCCATGACCCGGAGCGTCATCGTACCACAGGGGAGGCGGAGACCTACTTCGGCGAGAGCGTCACCACACCCTTGCTGGAATCGATGTTCACGTTGAACTGGTCGAGGAAGTCGCGCCCGAGGACGCCGTCCACGCCGTCGACCGGAACGTTCTGCGAGCCCACGGTCATCCGCCCCACCCGAGCCTCGCCGACCTCGAGGCTGTCGACGACAACGAACTGCATCTGGGCGCTGCCCGTCGCGCCCGCGACCTCCGCCGTCGTCGTCGGTCCCGCGATGCGAACGCCCGCGGCCTGGAGCGCGCGAGGGCTGATGATCGTCTTGTCGGAGCCGGTGTCCAGCAAGAGCTTCGCCTCGGCGTTGCCGTTGACCCGCACGTCGACGTGGATACGCTGGCCGGGGACGAAGCGGATGGACGTCTCGCCCGAGGCGGGCCGCGCCCCGGGCGGCGGCGCCGGGGACGCCGGCGCGTTCTTTATCCCGAGCGGCACCGCCTTCGCGCGATAGGGGCCGGGGACGCTGTCGATCCCGTCGGCGAAATGCGGCACGCCGTTTTCGTCGACCCAGCGATAGATCTGGGCATCGACGGTCGCCGGCCACCGAAGCCCGAGCAGAATGGCCATCAGCAGGAACGCCATCCGCCGCATGGCGCGATCATACCGCACAGCGCAACAGGCGATACACGACCATTTCCGCGGCGCCGGCGACCTCGTTGCGCTCGAGGCGTACCCGATAGATCGGCTCGAGCGTCTCCCGGCTCGCGGCGAACCGGGGGAACCACGCCGGAAAGATGATCACGTAGTCTGGACACGTCTCCACCACGTACTCCATCACGCCCGACTCACCGCGGCGTCGATAGGGAATGATGTCCGGCGTTACGAGCCCCATGAGGTCGATGACCTCACGACGCGAGAAAAACGCGATCGCGCCGATGTCGTTCAGCGCGATCCGCGCGGTCTTCGGCAGCCGCGCGTCCACCCATTGCCCGAGGTGGACCTGCATCGCGTTGATGTTCTGGACCGCCCACGCGTAGCGCGTCGCCGCCGGCACGAGCGCGGTGGCGGCGATCGCGAGCCACACCCCTGCCGCCAGCATGTTGACCCACGCGCGCCGCGGGACGGACGCGAGCGCGAGGACCGGCGGGGCCCCGCCTCGCCGGCCGCCCAGCGCGACCGCGAGCGCCAGAACGACCAGCGGGAGGAGGTGAATCGAGTAGCGTCCTTCCTGAAACGCCGGTCCGCGATACGGAGCGAGGAGCGCCATACCGATCGGATGGGCGACGAGCGCGAGCGTGACCAGGCCGAGGGCTCGGCCGGCGTACCGCCACACCACGAGGAGTGCCGGAGCGAGCGCGACGGGCAGGAGCCAGTGGATGGTCGCCAGCCAGACGATCCATTCGGCGAGAAACGCGAGCGGCCGCTTCACCCAGGTGAGCGCCGCCGGCTCGCGCAGACCGCCGAGCCAGCCGACGAGGCCCCCCTCGACCTTGGCGGCGGCGGTCGCCGGGTACGGCGTGCCGGCAGTCCAGAGGCTGAAGAGCACGGCGGGCGCCACGACCACGATCGTGACCACCGTGAAGACGGCGACGCGGCGGATGGTCAGGGGACGGGCGGCGGCGAGGAACGGGACGAGCAGCAGCGCCTCCGGGCGCGCCAGCACGGCCAGCGCCGCGCACACGGCCGACGCGAGCGCGAGATCGCGCGCGTGCGCGAGGAGCGAGGCGGCCACCAGGAGCGCCGCGAGCGAGACTTCCATCCCGGACAGCGCGCCCCAGGCGACCGGCCCCATCCAGGTGAGCGAGATCGAGGCGCCGAGCGCGACGTCGTCTCGCGCGCCCCAGGCGCGCGCCGCCCGGCGCGTGACCAGCGCCGCCGCCAGGGTCGCGCCGACCCCGACGGTCTTCGCCATCGCGAGCGAGGGCGAGGCGACGAGGGCGCCCGCCCCGAGCAGCAGGGTCCACAGGGGCGCGGTCGATCCGGCGACCGGGACGCCGGGGTTGTAGGAGAAGCCGGCGCCGGCGGCGAGGTTGCGCGCGAAGTGCAGATGGATCCACGAATCGTCGAGCGGGAACCCCGACGCCCCGGCGATCTGCCACTCGCGCGCGACGAAGAGCGCGAGCGGCAGCAGGGCCGCAGCGACTACGAGACCGTCAGCGCGCCACCGCGCGAGACCGGCGAGAAGCTCACTGCGGTCGAGCACGCGCGGCGCCGACGGCGCGGCGAGGAGGCTGCGCGCGGACGAAGGTGTAGTCCTCGTAGTCGACCGGCTTCCTGCCGAGCGCCAGCACGTAGAGATAGCGGCCGTGCGGGATCTCGATCTCGACGAGCCCCTCCGGGCGCACGGTCGTCGGGCTCCAGTGGTCGACGAACCAGACGAGCCGCTCGACGGACGACGGCAGATCGATCTCGACCTCCGGGATCGTCGACATGGTCGCCGACAGCCGGGATGCCCGGAAGCCGGGCACCAGCCCGCCCACCTGGAGCTCGTACACCGCGTACTCCGGCAGATAGAACATCGCGTGCCGGAACCAGGGATACGAGCGAGAGTTCCCCTGCTCGGTGATGATCACGGTCGACTCGCCGGCAAAGAGCCCGCGGATCGAGTCGACGAACCCGCTCACGACGTCCTCGTGCTCGCGCAGGGCGGCGGCGGTGCGGCTGAAGATCCAGTCGAACGCCTCGTCCTGCGCCTGGCGGACCCACGGCGCGCGCGGCGTGTCGAAGTCGCGGGGGGCCGGCCTGGCCGACACGAAGAACGAGCCATTCACGAGCACGACGAGCACGACCGCCGCGGCAGTGAGCGCCACGCGCGCCCGCGGGTAGCGCAGGGACTCCGCCGCCTGGCCGAGGGCCGTCACCAGCACGCGCGAGAGAAAGATGACCAGCGCGGGGAGGAACGTCAGGACGTAGCCGGCCTGTCCGAAATGCACGAGCGTGTAGACGAGCACCGGGGGAGCCGTCCATCCAAGCAGGAACCACTCCCGGAAGGTCCAGCCCCGCCGCCGGACGTACCAGACGGCCAACAGGCTCGCCGCCGCGAGCGGGCCGAGGGCCACCAGGACCGACTCCAGCAAGTAGCGCGACATGCGCAGGGTCACGTCGAGGGGGCCTCCGACGATCGACGTCGGCACAATGACCGAGTCGGCCAGCTCGACCGACGCGGCGACGTAGCGCTCGAGGCCGCCGGTGAGCCAGATCATCGGCACGAACCAGGTCAGCACCGACGCGGTCAGGATGCCGAGGCCCACCAGGGCCACGCGGAGCCGCCGCACGCCCACCGCCACGCATCCGAGCCAGAGCGGGAACAGCAGGACCAGCAGCGACTGGCGCATGCCGCCCGCGATGCCCAGGTACCATGCCGCGAGGTACGAGTCGCTGCGGCTGCCGTTGAACGCGCGGAACCCGAAGTACGCGACCGTGGACGCGAAGAGCGCTTCGCCGGTATACGTGAGGCCGACCGAGCCGTAGAACCAGAAGAGCGGGCTGACGGCGAGGATCGCGGCGGCGGCGAGCGCGGTCGTCCGGTCGTAGACCGCGCGGGCAAGATAGTAGACGACGAAGGTCGTCAGGCCGCTGAACGCGACCGCGAGCGCGACGTAGGAGGCGGTCGGATCGTGGAGCCACGCGTTGACGAGGCGGCCCAGGACGACGTAGAGGATGTAGCCCGGCGGGTGCGGCTGGTGCTTGAGAAGGTCGTACTCGTCGAGCGCCAGCGCGAATTGAACCGCGTCCCAGTTGTAGAGCAGACGCGCGCGGTACGGGAGGCGCGAGACGATCGTCAGGAGCGAGAGCGCGGCGGCGACGAAGAAATCGGAGCGCGAGCCTACGTCTTGTTCTCCTCTGCCTTCTTGGCCGCCGCGGTGGTGTCCTCGGCCTTGGCCTCGTTGACGCCCTTCTTGAACTCCTTGACGCTCGAGCCGAGCGAGCGGGCGAGCTCCGGCAGTCGGTTCGCGCCGAAGAGAATCAGCACGATGACGAGGATGATCAGCAGTTCCTGGTAGCCCAGCCCAAACATAGGGAACTCCTTTCCAGCGACGCCATACCTTACTCTCCCCCTACCCCGTGCGCAAGATGCGCCTTTCGCCCACGCGCGCGGTGACCCGGCGCTGATCGAAGAATTCGAGGAGCGGAATGGCGTATTTACGAGAAATACCGAGCAGATCCTTGATGTCGCTCGGCCCGATCTCCTTGCGCTCGCGCAGGAACGCGACGAGCTTGGCCTGGATCACGTCGAGCGCCCGCGCGTGAAAAAAGAGCGACTCCTTGACGCGCACGAGCTTGCCGGACTGGACGAGCACCTGGAACAGCTCGTGCTCCTCGTCGCCGGCCACGCCGGCCCGGCCCAGCGCTTCCTCGGCGCTGGGCGGAGCGGCTTCCGCCCGGCTGAACTCGCTCTCCAGCGCGTCGACGACCCGCTGCTGCTCCGCGGACAGACGGACCTCGTGCGAGGCGAGCCGGGCCTTGTCGCGCTCGGTCGTGACGACGCCCTCGGCAGCGAGCGACGACACCAGGAACGCGAAGACGCGCTCGTCGGCGGCGCCGGCGCGGCCGCGGAGCTCCTCGCGGGACATCCCGGGCTTGAGCGGGTTCGCGCGATGGAACGCCGCCAGCTCGTCGACCACGAGCCTGCGGAGGCGCGCGAAGCTGTCGGGATGGACGAACCAGTCGCGATCGACGCTGATCACCCGGCCCGAGGCCTGAAGACCTTCGAGGAGGGCGCGCAGGCGCTCGGGGCCGAACGGCACGCGCCCCGCGAGAGTCGTCAGACGCACCCCGCCGGCTCCTACGTGCCGGATGTGCTCCTCCAGCACGGCGTCCGGGCTTCCCGTCTGGAGCAGCTCGAGGTGGGCGACGAGCGCGGGCCCCTTTCGCTTGAAGCGCGGCGGGTCGACGTCGAGCAGGGTCCCGCCCCCGATCGTCACGATCGGCGAGTACGAGCGCACCACGAAGCGGTCGCCCGGCCGTGCGACCAGCGGCGCCTCGAGACGGAACCGCGCGAACGCGGTCTCACCGGGCGCCAGCTCCGGCCGGTCGAGCAAGAGCACCCGCGCCATGATCTCGCTCGTTCCGACGTGAAAGCGCACGCGCGTGCGCGTCTTCACCGGGCGCGGCGCGTCCGGCAGGAGCTCGAGCGTGCCGTCGACCAGGGTGGAGGGCACCAGCGTGCCGGGAAGCCCGACGACGTCGCCGCGGGCGATCGCGGTCCGCTCGAGTCCCTGGAGGTTGATCGCCGTGCGCTGCCCGGCCCGCGCCGAGGCCACCGGGTGACCGTGCGCCTGGAGGCCTCTGATCTTGGCCTCGGCGCGCTTGGGATAGACCTCGACGCGGTCGTCGGCCGCCAGGGCACCGGCGGTCAGGGTGCCGGTGACGACCGTACCGAATCCCTTGACCGTGAACACACGATCGATGGGAAGGCGCGGTAGCTCATCGGTGCCGCGCGGCGGCACCGACGCGGCGAGGGTGCGGAGCTGAGCGCGCAGCTCGTCGAGCCCCTGGCCCGTCCTCGACGACACCGCGACGATCGGTGCGCCCTCGAGAAACGTGCCGCGGACGGCGCCGGCGACGTCCTCACGGACCAGCTCGAGCCAGTCGGCCTCGACGAGATCCGCTTTGGTCAGCGCGATGAGCCCGGCTTTGATCCGCAACAGGGAGCAAATCGCGAGGTGCTCGCGCGTCTGGGGCATCATGCCTTCGTCGGCCGCGATCACCAACATCGCCAGGTCGATCCCGCCGACGCCGGCCAGCATGTTCTTGACGAAGCGCTCGTGGCCCGGGACGTCGACGATCTCGACCGTGAGCCCGCCCGGCTCCTCGAGGAACGCGAATCCGAGATCGATCGTAATGCCGCGGGCCTTTTCCTCGGGAAGACGGTCGGTATCGGTTCCGGTCAGCGCCTTCACCAGCGAGGTCTTGCCGTGGTCGATGTGCCCGGCCGTGCCGACGACGACGTGCGTCGAAGCCACCGCGCTCATAGGCACGAGGCGGCGACGGTCAGCGCCTCGGCGAGGAGGCTTACCTGCGCGGGGAGTACGGTGCGGCAGTCCAGGAGCAGGCGATCGTGCGCGATCCGGCCCACCACCGGCGGGTCGCCGCCCCGCAGCGCCTCGTCGAGCCGCATCGTCGCATCCGAGGTGGTCCCGACCGCGACCGCGGCGGTCGGCAGCTCGACCGTCGGCAGGGCGCCGCCGCCTACCTTGCCGCGGTCATCGACGACGCTCGCGCCGAGACGCTGTCGTACGTCGGGGGCCAGGCGCTTCACGACGCGACGCGCGCGGTTCCGTACGGAAGGGAGGGGCTCGGTCAGCATGGCCAGGGTCGGCACGGTCTCAAGCGCCGTCCCGGCCTCGTACGCATAGAGGGTCGCCTCGAGCGCGGCAATCGTGAACTTGTCGATCCGCAGCGCACGGTTCCACGGGTTCTTCTTGAGCCGGGACACGATTCCGCGCCGGCCCACGACGATACCGGCCTGAGGTCCGCCGAGCAGCTTGTCGCCCGAGAACGAGACGAGGTCGACGCCCGCGGACACCGTTTCCTGGACGGTCGGCTCGTAGGGAAAACCCCACGGCCTGAGATCGAGGAGGGATCCGGAGCCAAGGTCCTCCATCACGGAAATTCCCCGCTCGCGCCCGAGCTCGACGAGCTCACGAGACGAGACCTCGGCGGTGAACCCGACGACGCGGTAGTTCGACGTGTGGACCTTGAGCAAAATCGCCGTGTCGGCGGTGATCGCATCGGCGTAGTCGCGCAGGTGCGTCCGGTTCGTCGCGCCGACCTCGCGGAGCACCGCGCCGCTCCGCAGCATGATGTCCGGGATCCTGAACTCCCCGCCGATCTCGATCAGCTCCCCGCGCGAGACAATGACCTCGCGGCCGTGGGCGAGCGTCTCGAGGGCCAGGAGCACCGCGGCCGCGTTGTTGTTGACCACGAGGGCGTCCTCGGCGCCCGTCAGCCGGCGCAGCACCGCCTCGACGTGGCTGTAGCGGGACCCGCGCTCTTTGCGGACCAGGTCGAGCTCGAGATTCGAGTACGCCGTGGCGACCGCCTGGAGCCTCTCGAGCGCGAGCGGGCTGAGGAGCGCGCGACCGAGGTTGGTGTGGAGCACGACGCCCTGCGCGTTGATGACCGGGCGCAACGAGAAGGGCCCCGCCCGCCGCGCCCGCTGGACGACGCGCTCGGCCAGGAGCTCCGCCGTCGCCGGAGCGGTCCGGTCGGCGAGGACGCGAACGCGCTCCTGATCGAGCGTCTCGCGGACGAGGGAGGTCAGACGGGCCCGGGTGAGCCCACGAATGTCCGCGTGACCCGCGAGCCGCCGAAGGAGCTGGTCGACCGACGGCAGGCTCCGCAGCGCCGTCGCGCGCTCACCGCTCACCGAGCGCCGCCTCGACCTTCTGCCGGACGCGAGCGACGACTTCCTGGGCCTCGTGCCGCCACGCCTGGGCGGTCCACTTCCCCTCACCCGACTGCCGCCCGCGCCGCACCGCATCCTCCACGAGCCCGGCCCAGAGCTCTTCCAGATCCGCCGGCGACAGGCCTTGGCCGCGCAACGCGTGAGTCCACTCGCCGGCGAGGTCCTCGATGAGGTGGTCCCGCTCGGCCGCGAGGCGACGCGCTTTCCGGATGAGATCGGCCAGTCGCGACGGCACGGCTACTCCTTCACCAGCTCGCGCACGGCGTCGAGCAGATTCGCCTCGAATCGGCCCGTCGATGCGCACTGGTAGACGGGCGTCGGGCGTAGCTTGCCGCTCGAGCCCTTACGCTGCATGTGAGTCCGCATCTTCGAATTGACCAGCACGCGGGTCCACGTCCCGTTGGGCTCGGCGAAGAGCGTGAAGGCCACCAGAGCCTCCCCTTCCACGAGGTCACTCCCGACCCGGCCGCAGTCCGCGTAGACGCCGATGGGCGCGATGAAGTCGTCGGAGGCGATGACGCCCGAGTCCCGCGCGATCGCGCGGATCGGCACGTTCTCCCGGGCCAGCGCGCGCACCACGGCGGACCAGGTCGCGTCGTAGCGTGCCGCCACGTCGGCCTGGTACGGCGGCGGCGCCAGCGGAGACACGTGGAGGCCCGAGCATGCGCCGAGCAGGACGGTCACGCCCGCGAGCGCGGCGAGGCGGGCGCGCGCCGCCCGCGTCAGGAGACCGCGCGCCGACATCGTCCGGCTACTTGTGGTGGTCGATGCCACGATAGGCCTCGATGAAGCGCGTGATGCGCCCCTCGTCGAGCTCGTCCAGGGTGTCGAGCCGAGTCCACGCCGTCAGCGCGATCTTGTACGGCATCCCCGGATACGGCGCGACGATCACCTGCCGGTCGTACCGGTCCACGATGGCCTTGAGCTTCGCGACGAGATCGGGGCACTCACAGTTGTACTGTACGACCACGCCGCCGTCCTCCAGATTGTGTACCTGCAGCTCCCGGACGATCGGCCGCGTGTGCAACCCCCACGGCGCGATATACGGGAGATGCGGTCCCGAGGTCGGTGGATCCGAGTTGTACTTCTCGTGAGGCGTTTCGGGGCTGGCGATGTGGAGGTTCCCCTGGTCAGGGAACTGCACCCCCGGCAGGTTCGCCTGCGCGCGGTAGGCGAAGTACCCGACGACGGCCGCCGCCAGCACCGCGATCGCAACGAGGACGAAGGTCCGCCGCTGCTGCGTCGCCCGGCGGCGTGGTCGTCCACGCCGTTCGCCTTTTGCCATGTCGCCCCTTTTGGCGGAAGCGTATGGGAGTCGAACCCATCGACCGTTTGTCTAGAACGGTCCACCGGATTTGAAGTCCGGGAGGCCCACCGGGTTCCTAGACGCTTCCGACGCTACAATGCTGGCTCGCCGAAACGGCAAGAGTTTACCACCGACCCGATGGCCCGGCCCTGCGGCCAGCGCGCCAAGGACCGGACCAGCATGATGTGCGCTCCGCCTGTTACGATGGGCCCGAGGTGATTCCGCTGAAACGGACGCGGCCGCCACGGGGCCGCACGGCGGCCTCCCCCTGGGCGCTAGGAGGGCTTTCCCTCCGAATGCTCGGCACGCGCGTCTACCAGAAGTCCTGGCACGACGAGATTCTCGACCGGGCCGCCGAGCTCTCCTACTACTTCGCCTTTGCGCTTCTACCCACCTTGCTGTTCCTCACCGCGCTCCTCGGCTTGCTGCCGGTTCCGGACCTCATGGCCCAGCTGATGCGCTATGCCGAGCGGGTACTGCCCGGGGACGCCGCATCGCTGATCCGGAAAACCCTGGCGGAGGTCGTCAGGGGCGCGAGCGGTGGCCTCGTATCGGCGGGTGCGCTCATGGCGCTCGTCGGCGCGTCGAGCGGCATGCTCTCGATCATGAAAGGGCTGAACTCGGCGTACTCGGTCACGGACCACCGGATCTGGTGGCAGAAACGGCTCATCGCGATCGCGCTGACGCTCGTCTTCACCCTGTTCACGCTCACCGCGCTGTTGCTGCTGGGCTTCGGCGTGCGTCTCGGAGAGGCGGTCGCAGACTTCTTCGGGCTCGGTCCCCTGTTCACCCTGGCCTGGAAGCTGGCTCAGCTGCCCGTCGTGATTCTCCTGCTCCTCACCGGTCTGACGCTCGTCTACTATCTGGCTCCGGCGACGGATCGCGTCTGGTCCTGGATCACGCCGGGCTCGGCGTTCGCCGTCGTCTCGTGGCTCCTGATGTCGCTTGGGCTCCGGTTCTACGTCGGCTACTTCGACTCCTACAACGCGACCTACGGCTCCATCGGCGGAGTGATCTTGTTGATGCTCTGGCTCTACTGGAGCGGCGTCGCGCTGCTACTGGGTGCGGAGATCGATTCGACGATCGAGCAGGCCGCCGCCGAACGCGCGACGCGGTCCGAAGGCGGCATGGCGCCGCTGGCCACTCTACCCCGTGACGCCTAGCCGGCGCCGCCGGCCAGTGGCGGGAAGATGGTCACGACGTCACGCGCGGCGAGCGGCGCTTCCTCGCCTGCGTCTCGACCGTTGACGAGAACGACCCGGGCGAGGTTGGGCGGGATCCCGAGACGGCGGGTAACCTCGGTGACCGTGCTGCCTTCGGGGATCTCGAGCTCGGTCGCACCATCGCGACCGTCGGGCGGAAGAAACGCGGAGAGGGTGGCGAAGAGTCGGACCTCGACCCTCACCTGAACCCGCCCTGTCCGTCGAGCTCGACGGTCGGGCGGAGACTCGTGACGCGAAGCCGGTCACCCGGCCGGATCGCGTCCCCGTTCTCGAGATTGTTCCAGCGGACGACGTCGCTGGTCGACACTCCGTAGAGCTTGGCGATCGAGCTCACGGTATCCCGCGCGCGAACGACGTGTATTCCGGCCCCGGCCGCGCGACGGACCGTTGGCCCTGCCGCAGCGGTAGCGGCGACCTTCGGTCGCGGGGTGAGTGCGGCCCCAACGGTCTCCCGTGAGCCATTCGGTACGCGGACGTCCCAGGTTCTACCCGGCGGGGTAACGCCGCGGATCAGGACGGGGTTGAGTGAGCGCAGAGTCTGAAGCGGGATTCCAGTGGTCGCCGCCAGCTTTCTCAGATCCGTCGAGGCGGGGACCGTTACGCGTTCGACGTCGGGCATCGCTACCGGGCTTGTGTCGAAGCCGTACTGACCGGGGTCGCGGCCGATCACCATCGCCGCCTGGATTGCTGGAACGAAGTCCTTGGTCTCGCGGCGCAGGTACTTGGATCTACTCAGGTCCCAGAAGTCCGTAGACCCAGTGCGCCGGATCGCCCGGTCGATCTTCACCTCACCGGCGTTGTACGCGGCCTGGGCGAGCTCCCACGTGCCGTATCGCACGTAGAGGTCGTTGAGGTATCTGGCGGCAGCCACCGTGGACTTCTCGGGATCGAGCCGTTCGTCGACCCAGCGGTCCACGCGCAGGCCGTACAGTCGCGCGGTCGGCGCCATGAATTGCCAGAGCCCCTTCGCGCCAACGCGTGACACCGCCGTCGGGTTGAAGCCGCTCTCAATCATGGCCGTGAACGCGAGATCCTCGGGAAGCCCCTTGGCCCTGAGGACGTCGCAGATCATCCCGAGGTAATGCCCCGACCGTCGTACCCATAGCCCGACCACGTCGCGTCGGCTGGTCGTGAACCGGTCGACGAAATACTTCACTTGCGAGTTCATCGACACCGAGTACGACGGGACCTTTACGAATCGGACCGATCGAGCTTGCAGACGGGACGACTCAGCGAACGCGTACGCCCACGGATCGAAGTCCTCGGGGATCCATACCGAAGAATCATCCTGTAAGCTCGGCTCGTCCGTTTTCCTCTCCAAAACCGGCGTGGGCCGCGTGAACTCGTCAGCGGGCGGCGACGCGACAGAGACTTCAAAAAAATCGGGCGAAGGCGACTGCGGCTCGGCGAAAACGGGTGAGAGGGCGATCGGCGTGAAAATTCCAATGAAACTTGCCAGCAACAGTCGAAAAGAGGCTCGAATCGCCATATATGAGGATTTAATCGTTTGTAACATGCAGAGCTTGAATCGGTCAACGGGCGATAGGAGCCCGCGAGAGAGCCAAAACGAGAAATTTGGATATCCGATAGCTTTCCTGCAGACTTAGAAGAGGAATAAATGTCTTGCTCAAGCCGTCCTATTGGCCGTAGGAGTTCTTGCCCCAACCCAAACCTGTAGTGGAGGAGTGACGAACGTGAAGAGATCTGTGGCCCTACTCATTGCGGTGATGTTCGGGATCGGGCTCGCCGGCTCTGCCGTCGCACAGACGACGACCCCCACAACGCCCACGCCGGCGACAACCCCGGCTCCGGCCCAGAGGCCCGCCGAGGCGAAGCCGAAGTCGGACGTGAAGAAGGCGAAGAATGCCATGGGCACGGTCAAGTCGGTGTCCGCGGACAGCCTCGTGGTGGGCGGCAAAGAGAAGGGGAAGGATGCGGAGTGGACGTTCGCGGTCGATTCCAAGACCGCCATCAGGAAATCTGGAAAGGCGATCACCGCAACCGATCTGAAGCCGGGTGATCAGGTCCAGGTCCGCTACATGGACCACGAGGGCAAGGCGACCGCGATGGCCGTTCAGGTCAAGCCGGGAGCCGCCTCCGCCAAGGCGCAGCCTGCGGAGAAGAAGTAGCCCTCTTGAAGTGACCTTTGCAGGCTCCGGACGCCGGCCCTAGCGGCCGGCGTCCGGAGCTCTCTCCTCGACGACCCCCGAGAACCAGGCGCCCCTGTCCGTCAACTCCAGGCTCTCTGATCGCCCGTTCGCGACCGTAACCTCCCGAAGCCAGACCGTAACTCGCTGGAACCCGGTCAGCTGGGTCCTCGGCGTGTAGACGCCCCGCTGCTTGGCCGGCCCCGCAGCCGCATGCTTGTCAATTTTGACGCTGTGGGTCGCGATGAGGAGCCAATTCCCCGCCGGAAGATCCGCGACGATAAACCGTCCTTCCGCATCGACAGTGGTGGCCTTCACCAGGTCGACCGCGCCTGAGTCCCACAGCTCTTTCTCGTAGGCGCGTCGAACTGCGAGGATCGATGGACCAGCCGCTCGATAGTCGTCGGCGGAATTTCGCGCCACCCTCTTGATTTCCTCGAGCTTCCTGAGGACGTCGTCCGACTTCGGTACGATGATCACCGCGACGCCGGCGAGCGGGTGATCCGGCGCCTCGGGCCGCTGGCGCTCCTCGTACACGCGCCCCGCCACAGTCCCGAACGAGCCGGAGGCGGCGGCGGCCCGGTAAGCCCCGGTGTCGAGACCGGCGGCCGGGAGCGGCACCGCTCCAGACACCGCGAAGACGAAGAGCCCCGCAGCCAGCCCCCGCGGGATCACTGACCGGACTCCCCCGAAGGCGCCGGCTGCGTCCTCCACCTGTTGTGGACCCACAGCCACTGATCGAGCGCAGCGACGATCGCGGTCTCGGTCGCGGTCGCGCACCGTTGCGTGAGCTCGGCGACGGCCTGCTCGCTGTCGGCGACCTGCTCGACGCCGAAGGAGGGATGGATCACGATCCGGTGCTCGTGGAGGCGCTCCCGGTAGATGAAGATCGGCACGACCGGCGTCCGCGTGCGCACGGCCAGCACGGCCAGGCTCTTCGAGGTCGAGGCCGGCCTGCCGAAAAAGGTGACAAAGACGCCCTCGCGCCGGGAGGCATTCTGATCCAGGAGCAGCGCCACCGTCCGGCCGCGGTTGAGGGCGCCCAGGACGGGCCGGAGGGCGTTGCGCTTGTCGACGAGCTCGATCCCCGAGCGCTCCCGGAGGCGATCGGCCATCGTGTCGAGCCAGCTCGCGTCGAGCGGCCGCATCACAACGGTGGTCGGGATGCCTGTCAACCGATGGGCCAGGGCGAGGAGCTCCCAGTTCCCCAGATGGGCGGTGAGGACGAGCGCTCGACCGTGCTTGGCCATCGCGTCCATGAGGTGCTCCATTCCGACGACCGTGATCCCCGCGAGTATTCGCTCGGGCGGGGCGGTCAACGCCGCGCAGAGCTCGACGAACATGAGGCCGAGGTGCTGGAACGATCCCCGGCAGACCCGGCGGCGATCGGCCACGGCCATGTCCGGAAAGGCCAGCGCGAGGTTCGTCATGGCCCGCCGACGGCGACTCGCGAACGCGACGTACGCGAGATCGCCGAGCCCGCGGCCCAGCCACGTCGCGGGCCGTCTCGGGAGCCGCCCCACGACGCTCGCCAACGCGGAGAGAATCAGACCGACCGCCGCCGACGCTCCCGGATGATCTCGACGACGATGGGAATGACGGAGAGCACGATCACCACGACGACGACGACGTGGACGTAGTCACCGATGTTCGGGATCGCCCGACCCAGCAGATAGCCCGCCCACGTCATGCTGGTCACCCATCCGACACCGCCCGCCACATTGTAGAAGAGGAACCGGGGGTATTCCATCTGACCGACGCCCGCGACGACCGGCGCGAAGGTGCGGATGATTGGGACGAACCGGGCGATGACGATCGTCTTCGACCCGTGCCGCGCGTAGAAGGCCCGGGTCCGCTCGATGTGGCGCGGATTGAACAGGAGCGACTTCGGCCGCGTGAAGAGCCGCGGGCCCAGGCGAGCCCCGATCGCGTAGCCGACGCTGTCCCCCGTGATCGCGGCGACGATGAGCAGCGCGTTGATCCACCAGATGTTGAGGACGCCTGCGGCGGCCACGACCCCCGCCGTGATCAGCAGCGAGTCGCCGGGCAGAAAGAAGCCGACGAGGAGACCGGTCTCCGTGAAGACGATCGCAAACAGGAGGACGTAGCCTCCCCAGCGAATCAGGTCGTCGAGCGAACAGGCTCCGCTGACGACGCAGGAGAGGACCTCCACCTGTTGCTATTTGCCTCGTGCGGCGATGGCCACCCGCCCTGCCGGCGCGCCCGCCGCCGGCGGCGCGCTGCCCCGGATGCGCATGCTGTAGAACGAGCGCCAGACGAACACGATCGACATCGCGAAGAAGACGGCGGCCAGCGCGCGGCTCAAGAAGGGCCCGCTCTCGGCCGTCAGGGTGACGGCGAGCTCGACCGCCAGCAGGCCGAACAGGGTCGTGAACTTGATGACTGGATTCATCGCCACCGACGAGGTGTCCTTGAAGGGGTCGCCGACCGTGTCGCCGACGACGGTCGCCGCGTGGAGCGGCGTGCCCTTCTCCTTCAGGTCGACCTCGACGATCTTCTTGGCGTTGTCCCAGGCCCCGCCGGCGTTGGCCATGAACACGGCCTGGTAGAGCCCGAAGAGCGCGATCGACATCAGGTAGCCGATGAAGAAGTAGGGCTCCAGGAAGGCGAACGCCAGCGTCGAGAAGAACACCGTGAGGAAGATGTTGAACATCCCGCGCTGGGCGTACTGCGTACAGATCTCGACGACCCGCTTGCTATCGGTCACCGAGGCCTTGGTCGCGCCCTCGAGCCGGATGTTGGCCTTGATGAACTCGACGGCCCGATAGGCGCCCGTCGTCACCGCCTGCATCGACGCGCCGGTGAACCAGTAGATGACGGCGCCGCCGGTGATGAGCCCGAGCAGGAACGGCGGATGGAGGAGCGAGAGCTTGTCGAGGTTCTGCGTGAGACCGTGGGTGAGCACGACGATGATCGAGAAGATCATCGTGGTCGCGCCGACGACCGCGGTGCCGATCAGCACCGGCTTGGCGGTTGCCTTGAAAGTGTTGCCGGCGCTGTCGTTCTGCTCGAGCAGATGCTTGGCCGACTCGAAATCCACGTCGATCCCGTGGTCGCGCTTGAGAGCCTGCTTCACGTTCGGGATCGTCTCGATGACCGAGAGCTCGAAGATGGACTGGGCGTTGTCGGTGACGGGGCCGTACGAGTCCACCGCGATCGTCACCGGCCCCATGCCGAGGAAGCCGAATGCGACCAGGCCGAAGGCGAAGACCGCCGGCGCGACCATGAGCGCGCCGAGCCCGGCCGTGCTCACCGTGTAGGCGATGCCCATGAGCACGACGACCACGACGCCCAGCCAGTAGCTGCTGAAGTTGCCGGCGACGAGCCCCGACAGGATGCCGAGCGAGGGGCCGCCCTCCCGCGCCGACGTCACCACCTCGCGGACGTGGCCGGATTCGGTCGAGGTGAAGATCTTGACCAGCTCCGGAATGATCGCGCCCGCGAGCGTGCCGCAGGTGATGACGGTGGAGAGCTTCCACCAGAGGCTACCGTCGCCGAGGTCGCGGATCAGCGCATACGACGCGAAGTAGGTCAGCAGCACGGACACGATCGACGTGAGCCACACGAGCGAGGTGAGCGGGGCCTCGAAGTTCATGCGCTTGGCCGCGCCGTACTTCGCGCGGGCGACGCCTTCGTTGATGAGGTACGACACGCCGCTCGCCACGATCATCAGGACGCGCATCGCGAAGATCCACACCAGGAGCTGCACCTGCACCGCCGGCTGCTTGACCGCGAGCAGGATGAACGAGATCAGGGCGACGCCCGTGACCCCGTACGTCTCGAATCCGTCCGCGCTCGGGCCCACCGAGTCGCCGGCGTTGTCCCCGGTGCAGTCGGCGATGACGCCCGGGTTGCGCGCATCGTCTTCCTTGATGTTGAACTCGATCTTCATGAGGTCGGAGCCGATGTCGGCGATCTTCGTGAAGATGCCGCCGGCGATCCGGAGCGCGGCCGCGCCGAGTGATTCGCCGATGGCGAAGCCGATGAAGCACGGGCCGGCGTAGTCGCCCGGGATGAAGAGCAGGATGCAGAGCATCAGGAAGAGCTCGACGCTGATCAGGAGCATGCCCACGCTCATCCCGGCCTTGAGCGGGATCGCGTAGACCGGGAAGGGCTTGCCCCCGAGGCTGGCGAAGGCGGTGCGGGAGTTGGCGAACGTGTTGATCCGCATGCCGAACCACGCCACGCCGTAGCTGCCGCCGATGCCGATCAGGCTGAAGGCGAGGATGATCACGACCTTCAAGGCATCGAATTTCAGCAGCGCGCCGAAGTAGAGCACGATAATGACGCCGATGAACGCCTCGAGGACGAGGAGGAACTTCCCCTGCGTGATCAGGTACGTCTTGCACGTCTCGTAGATCAGCTCGGAGATCTCCTTCATCGACGCGTGCACCGGGAGACCCTGCAGCTGCTTGAAGATCACGATCCCGAACAGGAGCCCGAGCGCGCAGACGACGAGCCCGAACAACAAGAGGTTACGGCCGTTCATCCCGCCGACCGGGACCTGCCCGAGGTCGGGAACGATGAGACTCGCCTCGCCACCGCCCGCGTGCTGGCCTTGCGTCGGCGCCGCGGCCAGGGCGTCGGGCGCGGCCGCGAGCGCCCCCAACGTCAGGACGAGCAGCAGCACGAGGGCGATCGAGAGGGCCGAGCGGGCGATCGCTGATTGCGTACGATTCATGCGGTGGGCTCCTTCGGTGGAGAGATCTCCGCAACTCTACGCGACGCCGTCGATTGGTGTCAACGAAAACTGTTCCCCGCGCGACCGCCAAGTGCCCGAGTTGACACGCTTTGCGGGCCCTCGTACGATTCGAGCCAGGACGGACGACGCGTCCGTCGCCAGCCGGCGCCCCGGCGCCGTGGGAGGGGAACGCGCACCGACCGTTCTGCTCCATCACCTGCCGCCTCGTCGACCTCGACGTGTGGCACGACGAGGGCTACCGGGTGCCGGCGCACGAGGACGACAATGTTCCGTAAGACATCCGGGTCGATTCTCTGCCCGTCGTGCGGACGGCTGACGCACGCCGCCGCGCCCGTGTGCCTCGTCTGCGGCCGCCGCAATCCGGGCATGTGGGGATTCGCCGGCCCGCTCAGACAGGTCTTTCGCTCGTGGGACTTCACCAACGCGGTCACGCTGGCGTGCGTCGCGCTCTACATCGCCACGCTCGTGTTCGATCCCGCGTCCGCCCTTCGGCCACGCGGCATCTTCGACGTGTTCGCGCCGAGCAACCGCGCGCTGTGGGCATTCGGCGCCGGGGGCGCCATCCCGTGGCAGGCTGGGCACTGGTGGACGATACTCACCGCGATCTACCTGCACGGCGGTCTCCTGCACATCATCTTCAATATCCTCTGGATCCGACAGCTCGGACCCGAGGTCGAGGGCTGCTACGGGCCGGCGCGGCTGGTCGTCATCTTCACCGTGTCGGGTGCGGCCGGCTTCGTGGTCTCGAACGCCTTCGACGTTCCCTTCACCGTCGGGGCCTCGGGCTCCATTTTTGGACTCCTCGGAGCCCTCGTCGCATACGGTCGAAGACGCGGCGGCACATTCGGCCGGCTACAGCTGCAACAGTACGGTCAGTGGGCGCTGGTTCTCTTCATCGCGGGCTTCTTCATGGCGGGCGTGAACAATCTCGCGCACGCCGGCGGCTTCGTCGGAGGCTTCGCATCGGGGCTGGCTCTGTCTCTGGCCGAGCGCCGCGCCGAGACGACGGTCGACTGGCTGCTCGCAAGCGCCGCCATCGTCGCCACGGTCGTCGGATTCGGCTTCGCCCTGATCACCGCGTTCGCGCACTGAGCGGCCCGACGAGCTGGAAAGCCCGAGCGCCAAAAAACTGAAAGGGGCTCGACGAGCCCCCTTCATTGAATTAACCCGGCAGCGACCTACTCTCCCGTACCGTTGCCAGCACAGTACCATCGGCCCTGGAGGGCTTAACTTCCGTGTTCGGGATGGGAACGGGTGTGGCCCCTCCGGCATCGCCACCGGGAATCGAGCTCTCGCGTCGGTCATGCGGCACCGACGCGCCGAACACCGAGACTCTCGAGCGTAGGCAGACGCTGCTCTGACACTTCTCGGCGATGCCGAGAAAAAACCGTGGTCAAGCCGCACGGGCGATTAGTACCGGTCAGCTGAACGCCTCACGGCGCTTACACCTCCGGCCTATCAACCTCGTAATCTGCGAGGGCCCTTCAGAGGGCTTACGCCCTGGGAGGTCTCATCTTCAGGCGGGTTTCGCGCTTAGATGCCTTCAGCGCTTATCCCTGCCGGACATAGCTACCGAGCGATGCTCCTGGCGGAACAGCTCGCACACCAGAGGTCCGTCCACCCCGGTCCTCTCGTACTAGGGGCAGCTCCCGTCAAACCTCCTTCGCCCGCGACAGATAGGGACCGAACTGTCTCACGACGTTCTAAACCCAGCTCACGTACCGCTTTAATGGG
>Ga0209058_1000316_pt1 | contig 40333 bp, 44 predicted proteins | sample GraSoiAngelo_147_FD_185904 | JGI IMG/M metagenome (GOLD analysis project Ga0209058, IMG submission 185904) | Grasslands soil microbial communities from the Angelo Coastal Reserve, California, USA - 14_1009_05_40cm (SPAdes) (version 2) | ecosystem: Environmental > Terrestrial > Soil > Grasslands ... | reverse complement strand
CGCGGTCCTCGGAGAAATGTTAAAGCATGGGAAAAACCTTGTCCTGACAAGTTTTTCGGTGGGCGTCGCATTGATCGCGCTTCTGAATATTGGCTTGAGAGTCCTTGGCTAACGTGTTGCGTTGCGCTTCGCGTAGCGAAGCGGCTACAGTCACTGGTGCATTTTTTTCGTTATCGCGACGGCAAGCTGCACTGCGAAGATGTCGATCTTGCGCGCGTGGCGGAGAAATTTGGCACGCCACTTTACGTTTACAGCACCGAGACCATCCTCGATCACTACACGCGCCTCGACGCGGCGCTCGCACCGCTGGATCACCTGATTTGTTACGCGGTCAAAGCGAACTCGAATCGCGCAATCCTGAAGTTGCTCGCAGACGCGGACGCGGGGTTCGACATCGTTTCCGGCGGCGAGCTTTATCGCGTGATAGCAGCCGGGGGCGCTCCAGCGCGTTGCACGTTCGCCGGGGTCGGCAAATCGCGTGAGGAAATCGAGTTCGCGCTCGAGCAAGGCGTTTACAGCTTCAATGTCGAGAGTGAAGTGGAGCTGGATTACATCGATCGGATCGCAAGCGCTAAAAGCCAGCGCGCGCCGATCGCATTACGTGCCAACCCCGATGTCGATCCACACACGCACGAGTACGTTTCGACCGGCTCACGCGAGAACAAGTTCGGCATCGCGCTTGACCAGCTTCCCGCCGTTTACGAACGCGCAGCGAAAATGCGCAACATCGAGATCGTCGGCGTGCAAATGCATATTGGTTCGCAAATCACCGAGGCTGAGCCGTTCGCCAGCGCCATTAGGAAAGTGGCGCCTATCGTTCGTCAGTTAAAATCCAAATACGGGATCAAGTTTTTCAGCATCGGCGGTGGCATGGGAATCATTTACCGACGCGCACTGGAGAGCGGATCAGGCAAATGGTGGCACGACCACGGTCCCGCATGCGCGGGATCCGCGTTTAGTATCCGCGATTACGCGGAGGCGATTGTGCCACCGTTGTCTGACCTGGGCATTCGGATCCTGGTTGAGCCTGGTCGTTTTCTTGTCGGCAACGCGGGTGTTTTGCTCACCCGAGTCCGTTACATCAAACACACCGCCGAGAAAAAATTCGCGATTGTCGATGCTGGCATGAACGATCTGATTCGGCCGGCGCTCTATCACAGCTATCACGAGATCGTGCCGGTGAAGGAGCCGATTACGAGCACCCGCCTTCGCGCCGCTACGGCGAGGCAAGCGAGCACGAGTAAGAATAAGACAGAGAAGATCGACATCGTTGGGCCGGTGTGCGAATCGGGCGATTTTTTCGCACTCGATCGCGAGATGCCAGAACTGCATGAAGAGGATTTGCTGGCGATTATGAGCGCGGGTGCTTACGGATTTGTGATGGCGTCGAATTACAATTCGCGTCCCTTGCCAGCGGAAGCACTGGTTCGCGGCGACAAAGTCTCGTTGGTTCGGAGACGCCAAACTTGGGAGGACTTGTTTCGTGATGAAGTCGAACTGCTGTAGCCGCCGCCCTGTGGGCGGCGCACACCGGACGTGTTTAGAAGCGTCAGGGTTCGCTTCGCACAGCGAAGCGGCTGCCGCTTGCGCAGCTTCGCGCTGCGCGTAAATAGTGCTCCTGCTTATGGGTGGTATTCGTCGGCTCTCTTTGTTGCTTTTACTGTTGCTGGTGGTGGCGGGCAGCGCTCTCGCTGCCAACGGCGAATACATCGTCGTGGTCGGTGGGCCTTCCTTGTATCAATGGGAAAAATACAAGCTTTATCCGCACGATCATTGGTGGGCGAACTTTGTGCGCGCCGCGCGTTTGCGCACGGAACAGTTGCGCACACAGCTTGGCCCAGACCAGCAGATTACCTGGCTGGTTTATAAGCAGGGCTACATCGATCGGGCAAAACAAGAAAATCAGGACCTGATCGCCTTGATCGATACGGTGCGCGAAAAATTCAATCTGAAACTTGTTTGGTTCAATGCCGGCTCGGAGGTGTTCAACTACCTGAACAACGGCCAACCACGAAACCAGGTGAAGATTACCGGCTTTGAATATTTCGGGCACTCGAATCGCGCCTGTTTCATGTTCGATTACAGCAATTTCATCGACAGCGCATGCAAAGCGTGGCTGCACGAAAACGAGCTGACCAGGATTGACCGGCGCGATTTCGCGCACGGCGCCTACGTGAGGAGCTGGGGCTGCCATACCGGCGAGAGCATGTCGAAGAAGTGGTATCGTGCCACCGGCACGCACATGATCGGTGCAATCGGAAAAACGCAGTTCATGATGGAAGAGCTGCCGATCCTCATTTCCGAAGGCGGCAAGTGGGTTAATTAATTTTTGATTGCCGATTTTCGATTGGCGATTGAACGTCGCGCGTTGCGATGAAGTTTGCCGAACTCAGCGCGCTGTATCATCAGCATTGTTTGATGCCGATGCTGGGCACGCCGCTGGCCGATCGACCGCCCGTCGATATTTTCGAGTTGGTGAGGCTGATTGCTGTCACGCGCATCGCGCTGCCGAAGGCCCGCGTTCGCCTCGCCGCAGGACGCACCAAGCTGTCGCGCGAAGGTCAGGCACTCTGCTTTTTTGCCGGCGCGAATTCGATTTTTTACGGCGACAAACTTCTTACCGCAAAAAATCCCGCGGCTGATGTCGATGTTGCTCTCTTGCGCGAACTTGGATTGCACATTGAAGCAAACCAGCGAGCGACGACTTGTTAGCGCTCAGGAAGCCACGACGGATGAGAAGGCGGCGTTCCCTGTCTTTAGCAATACAATTTTTAGATGGACAACGGAAGGCGGTTTTGCGACGAAAGTTTCCGGGTGTGATGGAATTCAACAAAAACCTCAACAGAAAGAAATTATGAACTGGCAAAAATTCTTCACCGCATTCATCGGAGCCTTCATTTTCCTCTTCGTGTTTGGCTTCCTTTGGTACGGCACGCTAATGAGCGGCGCGCATCAAGAAGTGCAGGCGCTTTTTCGGACCAAACCTGATTTTCCATGGCTGATTTTGGGTCATATCGTCATGGCATTCTTTTTCACCATGCTTTGTGTCCGCTTCATTCCCGCCGGCGGCGCAGGCGCCAGCGCAACACTGGGGATTCTAGTGGGATTAGTATATGCAGGGCCGCATGTGATCTCGTTCGCAGTGGAGCCATTGACGACCAAAATCCTTTGTGGCTGGATCGTGGGCGGCGTGATCCAATTCGCGATTGCCGGCGCACTCGTTGGCGCGATTTATAAGCCCAGCCCACCGGCGACTAGTTAGATCCTAACTTCAGACTTAAATTTATGAAGCGATTCATCTTCGCATTCATCGCCGCGTACGTTTTCATATTCTTATGGGGATGGCTGCTTGGCGGCGTTCTTCAAGATGTTTACACGCAAGCACCAAATTTGTGGCGACCGAAAGATGAAACGAAGAGCTTGTTTCACTGGATCATTATCGGCCAGGCACTCATCATTCTTGCGTTCGTAATGATCTATGCGAGCGGTTTCGCCGGCGGCGGCGTGATGGCGGGCATTCGGCTTGGTGTCCTGCTTGAAATTGCAGCGATCGGTATGCGTCTCGTCATTTACGCAGTGCAACCGCTTCCCGGAAAGTTGATCCTTTACGGGAGCGTGAGCGGCCTGATCGAAATGGTAATCGTGGGCGCAATTGTCGGCGCAATCTACAAACCTGCGTCTGTCCGAACGCCTTAGCGGTCGAGATCTGGCAATTGGGCGTTGGACGTTGAGCGTTCGGCGTTGGACGTTTGTCCGATGACCGCACAAGCTCCAGCGGCGCTCGGCTATCGCATGCCAGCGGAATGGGAACCGCACGCGGCCACGTGGCTCTCTTGGCCGCGACGCGAGGGGATCAGTTTTCCCGATTCATTCGACCGGGTCATGCCGGCGTTGCGGGCAATGATCGAAGCGCTGATCGAATCGGAACAGGTCTGTATCAATGTTTGCAATGACGCGCATGAATCCGAGGCCCGGGACGTTCTGCGCGGGTTACCGATGGAACGAATCTCGTTTCATTCTATTCCCACAAACGAACCGTGGTGTCGCGATCACGGACCGGTTTTTCTCACACGCGCTCTCGCCACACCCGTCTCCGGCGGGCAGCCCCTTCAAGTGCAGCCACCCGAGAGGAGCAACGATACTCGCGGAAGGGGGTGGGCGATCCAGCCGGTTCAAGGAACCGGCTGCCCTTCGGGCGCGGAGCGGATCGATCCGAAACTCGCAATTGTTGATTGGGATTACAACGCTTGGGGAAACAAATATCCGCCGTTCGATCTCGATGAAGTTGTGCCGACGCATCTCGCGCAAATCCTCAATGTCCCGATTTTTTATCCGCGCATGATTTTGGAAGGCGGCGCGATCGATGTGAATGGCGCTGGCGCGCTGCTCACGACCGAATCATGTCTGCTTAATCCCAATCGCAATCCGAATTTGCGCCGCGAAGAAATCGAACAGCGGCTCCGGGATTTTCTCGGCGTGCGCGAAATTCTCTGGCTCGGCGCCGGCATTGCCGGCGACGACACCGATGGCCACATCGACGATCTCGCGCGTTTTGTCTCAGAACGAACCGTCGTGACTGTCGTTGAAGAAAATCGCGACGACGAAAATTACGCGCCGCTCCAGGAAAATCTCGTGCGTCTGCGCGAGATCAAAATCGCTGGTCGCAACTCCGACAGTCGTCGCGAGCAAGGGATCGACATCATTACGCTGCCGATGCCGAAGAAGATCGTGCGCGAAGGGCTGCGGTTACCGGCGAGCTACGCGAACTTCTACATCGCAAATACTTGCGTGCTTGTGCCCACATTCGCCGATCCTGCCGACGAGGCTGCATTATCCATCCTGCGCGAATGCTTTCCGCAGCGCCGCGTTATCGGGATCGATTGCCGCGAATTAATCTGGGGGCTAGGCACATTTCATTGCCTGACGCAGCAACAACCGGCTGTGTAACAAAGGTGGGAGGGACCTTGGTGTCCCGACTGCCGCGGCGCCAAGGCCACTCCCACATTCTTCACTCCGCCCGCGGCCCGGGTTTGTAACCGCTCTTCAATATTGCGTCGTGAAGATCGGGCGGATGCGTTTTGCGTGCATCGAACGTGACAATCACGCGCTCGTGCACAAGATCAACTCTCACATCGTGCACGCCTTTAATTTTCATGAGCGGCCCGCGCAGCTTTCGCACAGCCTGATGGTGACTCTCGCCTTCGGTAGCGATTTCGATGGTTTCCAGGATCGCGTGATCGGCGCGTTCCGGGAAAAAGGGATCGGCTGGATCAGGATCGCTTGGTCGTGCGGGGTCCATCGTTTCTTATTTTACTTATCTAACGTGCGACAGACGCGCAGCGGTCGCCTGTTGCATGCTGTCATCCTGAACAAAGTGAAGGATCTCACGCTCGACTGTGGATCACACAAGCTTACCTGTGTGATCGAGGATCATCGGTGAGGTCCCTCGCTTGGGCTCGGGATGACTGCAAGCTCGCGAGCGATTGGTTCGAGCACGCGCCAGACGTTTTCGGCAAGAATTTTTTGCCCGGCGGCGTTGGGATGGATGCCATCCGGTAAATTCAATGAGGGATCGCCTGCCACACCTTGCAGCAGGTACGGAATTAGAGCGGTGTTGTTCTTCGTCGCCAGATCACTGAACATTTTGCCAAACGCCGACACATAGTCCTCCGCTCCGTAATTGGGCAACTGCATTCCTGCGATCACAACGCGCACATTCGGGTTTCGCGCTTTCACGTTGTCGATGATCTGCTGAAGATTGTTTTGGATTTGATCGACCGGCAGGCCACGGAAGGCATCGTTGATTCCAAGTTCCAAAATGAAGATATCGATTCTGTGTTTCAAGTGGGGAGGCAACCGGTCCAAGCCGCCTTCGGTGGTGCCGCCGGCTGCGCTCGCGTTGGTCACTTGAAAGTTCAGGCCGGCGGCGTGCAGCTTCTTTGCAAGTAAAGCCGGATAGGCTTCGGTTCGTTGGAGCATGAAGCCGTCCGATAAACTGTCGCCGAAGACGAGAATGGTTTTCATTTCGGCAGCAGAGGCCACTTGCGCGAGCACGGTCGACGAGATGGCCAGGAACGCTACGATAGCGCGCTTCATTGAGAAAACGTCTAACACCCAATCCGCCTCCGCAAGGCTACGGCGCGACAAGCGCCGAACGTCCAACGCTCAATGATTCTGAGTTGAACGTTGAGCGTTGGGCGTTTTCGGTTTAACGATTCAACTCTCAAACTATTCGATCTTACTATGGCAAATTACGCTATCAACGGTTTCGGGCGCATCGGGCGCAATGTCCTTCGCGCCATGTCACAAAAACAAGTCGAGCGCGTTCTCGCGATCAACGATCTCACTGACACGCACACCCTGGCCCATCTCCTCAAATGGGATTCGGTGCATGGCAAATTCGACGGCGAGATCGGTTACGATGAGGAAAACATCATCGTGCGTGGTCACAAAATTAGAATCCTGAAGGAGCGCGATCCAGCGAACTTGCCGTGGAAAAAACTGGAGGTCGATGTGGTGCTGGAATCGACCGGGTTGTTCACCAGCCGCGGGAAGGCCGAGCTGCACCTGAGCAAGGCGGGCGCAAAGCGTGTGCTCATCAGCGCGCCTGCAAAAGATCCGGACGTGACGATTTGCGTCGGCGTCAACGACAACGTCTTCGACCCTGGGAAACACAAAATCGTTTCCAACGCGAGCTGCACGACGAATTGTCTCGCGCCCATGGCCAAGGTCGTGAACGACAAATTCGGCGTCGCGCACGGGTTCATGAGCACGATCCACAGTTATACAAACGACCAGCGCATACTCGATTTTCCGCACAAAGATTTGAGGCGCGCGCGCGCCGCGGCGATCAACATCATTCCTTCCACAACCGGCGCGGCCAAGGCGATCGGCGAAGTGATTCCAGAATTGAAAGGGAAATTGAACGGCGGCGCCTTCCGCGTGCCGACGCCGGATGGATCGGTCACGGATTTCACCGCGGTGCTCGACAAAGACGCGACAGTTGACGCCGTCAATGCTGCGTTCAAGGAAGCTGCATCAGCCCAAAGCTATAAAGGCGTCCTCGAATACAGTGACGAACCGCTTGTGTCCGCGGACATCGTTGGCAATCCGCACTCCTGCATTTTCGACAGCCAGTTGACGCTCATGCTTGGTAACCGCTTTGTGAAAGTCGTGGGCTGGTACGATAACGAGTGGGGCTACAGCAATCGCTGCGTGGAACTAATGGAACTGCTGGGAGAATAGCGGCTCGTAACAATTACCATCACGAGCAGGAGCACGAGTAGACAATGGCGAAACTTTCACTCCGCGATCTCGACGTGCGCGGGAAACGCGTTCTGGTTCGGGTGGACTTCAATGTGCCAACAGAAGTGCGCGGCGGCAAAACTCGCGTTACTGATGACACGCGAATCCGGGAGAGCTTGCCGACGATCAACTACCTGCGCGAGCACGGCGCGAAAACCATTTTAATGTCGCATTTTGGCCGGCCGAAAGGAAAGCCGGTGGAAAAATATTCACTTAGACCGATCGGCGAGTATTTGCACTCGCTCATCCATCAACCGGTCATTTTCAGTCACGACACTATCGGAGAGGTTCCCGCCAAAATTATTGAACACATGGAGAACGGCGACGCTGCTCTGCTGGAGAACGTCCGCTTCCAGCCGGGCGAAGAGGCAAACGATCCGGAGTTTGCCAAAGGACTTGCCGATTTGGGCGATCTTTACGTTAACGACGCGTTTGGCGCCGCGCACCGGGCACATGCATCCACCGTGGGCATCACGAAATTCGTGGAGCAATCGGCGATGGGTTTTTTGATGGAGAAAGAGCTGAAACATTTGCGCGAGGGCCTTGAGAACCCGGCCAGGCCGTTCGTCGTTATTTTAGGCGGAGCCAAGGTCTCCGATAAGATCGGCGTTCTAAAAGCGCTGATGGGAAAGGCGGACGTCATTCTGATCGGTGGCGCCATGGCGAACACCTTCTTAAAAGCGCAGGGAATTCCCGTCGGGGCAAGCCGGGTCGAATCCGACAAGGTCGATCTTGCGCGCGAACTTCTCGATTTGGCGAAGGAACGCGGAGTAAAATTTTTGCTCTCGATCGACGTCGTGGAAGCGGATGAAATCCAAGCCGGCGCGTCCATGCGAAACACGAGCCGCCTCTCGCCGCAGCACGGAATCAGTGATGGATGGCAGGCAGTCGATATCGGCGCGGCGACGATCGCGCTTTACCAGGAGGAAATCGCCAAGGCTGAAACAATTTTGTGGAACGGACCAATGGGTGTCTTCGAAATTCCTGAGTTCGGCGAAGGGACGATCGCAATCGCGGAAGCACTGGCGCAGTCGGGAGCGACGACGATCATCGGCGGCGGCGACTCAGTGACGGCGGTCAAACAGGCTGGGCTTGCCGGCAAAATGACGTTTATTTCCACCGGCGGCGGCGCATCGCTGGAATTACTGGAAGGCAAAGAATTGCCCGGTGTCGCCGCACTAACGGATAAAAATTGATGCGCCAAAAAAATCGTACCCGCGCAGTTTGTCATCCCGAGTGTAACGAGGGATCTCACAAGTTGTGAGAGATTTGCCACGCCCTCGATAAGCCGGGAGGTTCCTCGCTTCGCTCGGAATGACAATTGGATGAGATGAGAAAGAAAATCGTAGCCGCCAATTGGAAAATGAACATGACTCAGGCCGAGGCGGCACGATTCATCGAGTCAATGCTCTTGGATCTGGATGAGATCACCGATGTGGAAGTGGTCATCGTGCCGCCGTTCACAGCAATTGCGAAAGTGATGGAAGCGCTTGGCAGAGCGCAGAACATTAAGGTGGGCGCGCAAAACATGTATTGGGAGAAGAACGGCCCTTTTACCGGCGAGATCAGCGGTCCGCTGTTGCGAGATTTATTTGTGCACTACGTCGTGCTCGGACATAGCGAACGCCGTACTTTGTTTGGCGAGACTGACGAAATCGTCAATCGCAAAGTGCGCGCCGCGCACGAGGCAACACTGCGTCCGATTGTTTGCATCGGAGAAACACTCGAGCAGCGCGACAAGGGGAATGTGGAAAAAATACTGGCAATCCAAATGCGCGGCAGTCTCGCCGGTCTGAGTCCAAAAGAATTACAGGAAACGGTGATCGCGTACGAGCCGGTCTGGGCGATCGGCACCGGGCGCAATGCCACGCCTGATCAAGCGCAGGAAGCGCACGCTTTTGTGCGCCACATTTTGGGCGAGGTGGCCGACGACGCAACCGCCGAGCGAGTACGCATTCAGTACGGCGGCAGCGTGAAACCAGAGAACGCGCGCGAACTTATGAGCCAGCCGGATATCGACGGCGCACTCGTCGGCGGCGCCAGCCTGGACCCGCGCAGCTTCGTCCAAATCGTCAAGGCCGCGCGTGAAAGATAGGGCGCCGCTCGGTCTAATTGATGAGGCGTGCGTTCTTTATCGTCGGCCCAACTGCAACCGGGAAGTCTGAGCTGGGGGCCGACGTTGCGCGCGAGGTAAACGCGGAAATTGTCAGCGCGGACGCGTTTCAAATTTATTGCGGCCTCGATCTGCTGACGGCAAAGCCGGATGCTTCAACGCTTGCGAACGCGCCGCATCACCTGATCGGCACGATGCCGCTCTACGAAGAGGTGAATGCGGAAAAATATCGCCGCGCCGCGACACACGCCATTAATGAAATTAATTCACGCGGCAGACTCGCGATCATTCTTGGAGGAAGCGGACTTTATATCAAGGCGCTCACCCACGGGCTGGCGCCTCTGCCCGGGGCTGATCCAAAGCTGCGCGAAAAATTGAACGCGATGAGCTTGGACGAATTGCGCTTGCAATTGCTGAAACGCGATCCGGAAGCGGCGCGGAAGATCGACACAAAAAATCGCCGTCGCCTCGTGCGCGCTCTTGAAATTTGTTTACTCACTGGGAAACCTGCCTCGGAAGTTGTAGTCCCGAGACGTCGGGATGACCCCGGCCTGCCGGGATCGCCGATCCCGGCTACAGGTGTGTTTGTTTTTCGCGGCCGCGAGGAGCTTTATGCCCGAATCAATCAGCGGGTGGAAGCAATGTTCGAACATGGGGTGATCGAAGAAGTGCGCGCCGCCGGGGCAACGAGCGCGACTGCGTCGCAGATGATCGGTTTGCGTGAGATTCGCGAACTGCTCGAAGGAAGGATGTCGCTCTTGCAATGTATCGCTCAGATTCAGCAAGCGACCCGCCGTTACGCCAAAAGACAGTTGACCTGGTTTCGGCGGCAAACTAGTTTTTTACCGCTGAACTTGTCGCTTCTTAGTCACAACGAAGCCGTGAAATGGATCCTGCTCCGGATGCTTTCGGAGGTTCGCACAAGGGATGATTGAAACGCGTCCGCAAAAAACACAAGAGCGCGCGCTCCTGATTGGCCTGGAAAAGAAAGGCGTCTCGAAGTGGGACTTGCACGATTCCCTCGAAGAATTGCGCGAGCTCGCGAACTCCGCGGGCGCCGAGGTTGTCGATACCGTGACGCAGAAATTGCAGAAGCCGACCGCTCCATACTACATCGGTCGCGGCAAAGCGGAGTCCATTAAAGAATCATGTCAGAATCAACGGGTGACCTCCGTCATTTTTAATGATGAACTTTCGCCCGCGCAGGGGCGCAACCTGGAAAATTTATTCGCGCGCAAGGTTCTGGATCGAACACAATTGATTCTGGATATTTTCGCGCAGCGCGCCCGTAGCCGGGAGGGCCGATTGCAAATCGAGCTGGCGCAATTGCAGTACCTTTTGCCGCGTCTCACCCGAATGTGGCATCACTTGTCGCGCCAGACGGGCGGGATCGGGACGCGCGGGCCGGGGGAAACGCAATTGGAAGTTGATCGCCGCCGCGTGCAGGAACGGATCGCGCGGCTCGAACGCGAGCTGGAAGCCGTGCGCAAAACGCGCGCGATACAGCGCGAAAGTCGCAAAAGACATCAATGGCCCGTCGCCGCTGTGGTGGGCTACACAAACGCTGGCAAATCGACGCTGTTGAATCTGCTTACCGGCGCCGATGTTGTGACCGAGAACAAACTCTTTGCGACGCTCGATCCCACCACGCGCAGCTTTGTTTTGCCTAATAAACAGCGGGTGCTGCTTACCGACACGGTCGGTTTCTTACGAAAACTTCCCCATACACTGATCGAATCGTTCAAGGCGACGCTCGAGGAGGTCAGCGAAGCCGATCTGCTCATTCACATTGTCGATCTTAGCCATCCGCGCGTGGACGAGCAGATGGAAGCGGTCGATGGCGTGATCAAAGAGCTGGACGCTTTCGGCAAGCAGACTCTGATCGTTTTCAACAAGATCGATAATTTGCCGAATCGCGAACTAGCTGAGTCTTACACGAAACGTTTTCCCGGCAGCGTCGCAATCTCCGCGCGCACGGGAGAAGGAGTTAACAAGCTTGTGCGGGCTTTGGAAGAAGCGCTGAGTTCCTGGCGGCTGCGCTCGCGTTTTCGAGTTCCATCGAATGAATCTGCCCTGATTGCCGAGATTCATCGAGTCGGTCACGTGTTGGAGCTGCGCTATGAAGGCAGCGACGCCGTGATCGTCGCCCATGTTCCACCGCATTTGGAACAGAAATTGGCTGATTACGCAGTGCGGGATTGAGTAACTAAATCTCCGACAGAGGATTCGACCTGGGCTGCGATCTGCGACCAGCCGGTCCGATCATTGGCTGTTGATGCAAACTGGAGCGCATCTCCGAGAACCAACTTGATCGCCACTGGTTGCGGTAGCCTTCGATGTGGCGGAAGAGCTTCAAAGGTTCCAACGAGACCGCAAGGAACAACGGGCACATTCGTTTGCGCGACGAGCATCCCGAGTCCGTGCTTGAACGGCATCATCGAGCCTGTGCGACTGCGGCCGCCTTCCGGGAAGATGATGAAGATGGCTTTTTCTTCCTGTAATTTCCGGCGCAAATCGGCCAGGGCGTGCGGTCCGCAATTTTTTCGCCACATTGGTAGCGCGTTGAGCATGATTGCCGAGAACGTGCTGGTCACATTGCTTTGAAAGAAGACGTCCCCCGCCGCGATGGGGAAAGCGCGTTCACGATGGCGGGGAGTTAGGGCGGCTCCAAGAATCAGCGCGTCAAGATGACTGCAATGATTCGCGGCGAGCACGAACGGCCCGTGCGCCGGCAGCTTGTCGCGGCCGATAATCGTGAGTCGATGTGCGATCGCGAAATAACTTCGCAGCATCGAAAAGCAAACGTGATGCGCGAGGCTTTCGAGAAGTCCGCTTTCGCGCCGCACGCTGCGAAACCGCTCGCTGGGCGTCAGACCCGTGTCGCGGGCAGGCTCAAGTTTCCAGGGCTCCATTAGATTTCCCATCCACTAAAAATTTGCTGCGGTTGCCCCGCGGCGAAGCCGACAAAATAATTGACGTAATGAAACATGGCGGGCGCGACAAGAATCAGACTATCGAACCGGTCGAGAATGCCGCCGTGCCCGGGAATGAGTTTTGCCGTGTCCTTCAGACCGAGATCACGCTTAATGGAGGAAAGCATCAGATCACCGAATTGCCCAACCACGCTGACGATGACGCCGAGGCCCAGCAAGCGGACAGGCGTGTCGAGCGCCGTGCCGAACCAGACAAAATGCGCGCCGAGCGCAAAGAGTGGCGTAGTCAGCACGATTGCGCCGAGCGCCCCGGCGACTGTTTTGTTCGGGCTGGTGTTGGGGACAAATTTTCGATGACCGAATAAATAGCCACAGATGTAAGCAAAGATGTCATTGAGCTCCACGGCGAAGATGATCAGCAAAAGGATCGGCCGATAATTCCAATCGTTCGCCATGTAGCCGAGATTACCGAGCGCGCTTCCGAAGAGAGCGAACCCGAGCACACCCAGACCGACGCGCTGGATGTAGCCCTTCGGTTGATCCGGAATCAAGCCACCTGTGGCAATCAACGCGACGGTCAGGGGAAACAATGCAACAAAGAGTCGATACCAATTATCCAGCGCGGCGAAAGTGATGAAGAGAATCCCGATGACCACGATGAGACTGATGGTTCGTTCCCGAAACAAGCCGGTAATGCGGGCATACTCGCGATAACAAAGAAAACTCAGGGTGGCCACGCCCAGGATCGTCCAGAAAGCGCCTGCGAGAATGGGAATGAGGATGAACAGAGCCAGCCAAATCCAGGACCGATAACGATCCCAGAGTTCCTTTCTCTTATCGCTGGTGCTGTTGGCTGCCCGGGTCACAACGAAAATCAGAAGCGGTGCTAACAGGAGAAGAATGAGAGCCGTCAGCGTCAGAACAACGGTCACGCGATCGTCAAAGGCGTGACGGAACCCAAAGAGTCGTTCGCGTGTAACTTGGCTCATTTCAGCGCACGCCCGATTCGGCTAACTCGGCGAATAACGGTGAATGCGCAGCCAGCAATGATGATTACAAGCCCAAAACTCATCAGACCGATCTGTGAATCGTTAAACGAAATGATCTGCCAGGAACGCGGAGTCACTGCGGAATACAAACAGATTAGCGTGATGATCAGCATCCGATGTTGTTTTGCCATCGGTCCGCAAAACTCGTTCTGCGCGCCGGCGATTTTTCCCGCTGCCCGGATGTAAGCAGTGAAGATTGCCAAGATTGTCGCGATGTAGCCAAGCGCAATGTTTCCGCCCCGCGCGAACCCTGCGCCGATGAATACCGCCGCGTCGGAAACGCGGTCGGGAATTTCGTTGTAAAGTTCGCCCACTTTTGAGGCGCGACCGGACGCGAGCGCAACCATCCCGTCGAGCATGTTTGCCGTCAGCCGCAATTGCGCGCCAAGCGCGGCGATGAGCCACAAGATTCGATAGTCGGCAATTGAAGTCACGCCCAGGGCAATGCCTGCGACAATGCAAGCGCACATGCCGGCAATCGAAATTGTGTTCGGCGAAACGTTTCGTGCGGCGAGCCAAGTCGTCGCTGCCTGTGCCCATTTTCGATTGCGGGTGGCGATCGGGCGACGATCCATTGCTTGCGTAGCAGGCTCCCGCATAATTCGTTGCTTTAAATCCATAGCCAATGACCGGTCATCCCGACCAGAGCGAGGGACCGCACAATCGAAGATTTGAATACACAAGTTTCATTGAGTAATCGATCATCGATTGTGAGGTCCTTCACTTCGTTCAGGATGACAACGCAAAGAATGTTGATAGGAACAAGCCTATGACTGCGCGGGAACGAGTGAAGCAATTAATTAAAGCCTGGCCGAAAGTTTACCCGAATGCGCATTGCGAGCTGGATTTTCGCAACCCGCTCGAGCTGCTGGTGGCGACGATCCTCTCGGCGCAATGCACGGACAAGCGGGTGAACATGGTCACGCCCGCGTTGTTCAAGAAATATCGCACGGCAAAGGACTATGCAGACGCGCCGCAGGCCGAGTTCGAAAACGCAATTAAATCGACGGGGTTTTATCGGAACAAGACGAAAAGCATTCGCGCCGCCATGCGCGCAATCGCAGAGGAACATGGTGGGAAAGTCCCTGACACAATGGAGGAGTTATGCGCTTTGCCAGGGGTCGGCCGCAAGACGGCGAATGTGGTGCTAGGCAACGCGTTTCATAAGAACGAAGGGATCGTCGTGGACACGCACGTGATCCGTCTGTCACAGCGGCTTGGCCTGACAAAACACAAGGACGCGGAAAAGATCGAGCGCGATCTGATGAAGCTGGTGCCGCGCGAGTATTGGACAAACTGGAGTCACTGGCTCATTTGGCATGGCCGCCGCCGCTGTTACGCGCGCAAGCCGGATTGTTCAAACTGCGAGGTGTTTCGGCTCTGCCCGAGCGGAAAAGTTTTTCTGCAGACGGGCGAAGCGAGGTCAGCCTGATTTGCCTTGTGCAACGGCCCGATCTTGCTCGCGATGAGCGCGCTGATTGCCGTCGTGCTCGGCCTTTTTGCGCAGCTGTTGAAATTGCTCTTCGAGTTTTTTCAGGTCCTCATCGGAAAGATCTTCCAGATCGACAAGTTCGTTGCGCGCGCTCCTGATGGCGCGAATGAGTTCATCCAACTTCAACTGCACGGCCTTTGCGTCGCGGTTTTGTGTGTTCTGAATAAGAAACACCATCAGGAAGGTGACAACGGTTGTGGCGGTGTTGATGATCAGTTGCCAGGTATCGGAAAAATGAAAGGTGGGGCCAGTAAGAATCCAAACAAGGATGACGAGCACAGCCCCGGCGAATGCCCAGGCGCTGCCGAGCATGATTGAGGAGCGGTGGGCGAAAACACGAAACGCATTGCTAACTACGCAAAGGAAAGCGTGTTCTTTTTCGTGCTCTTTTAGTTTTTCGAGTTGAGTCTCTTCCACAATATCACTTTAGCTTCGCGCCCAATGCGGCAACTGCGCGCATAAGCTTGATCGGATCGCAATGATTGCATAAGCGAACCGTTGATACTCGCGGAGAGGTAGCGAAGACTTGTTCCGCGGATGGAACATCTCAAACATCTGAACTTAGATGACGCGTGGCGGAATGAGCCGTTCGCCCTGCCTGTGGTTGACGCGCGCGCATGGGGGCCGCAACTGCGCTTCTCTGCGCCGCCGCGTTTGATTGCCGAGTTTTATCGGGAGCATGAGACGAATCTCGCGGTGCCTTTCCTCCTTTACGGGTCGGGCGACTTTCATTATTTAACCGCGCTTCGATTGCGCCGCGTCGCTGAACCGGTCGTGCTCGTTTCGTTCGACAATCATCCGGACTGGGACGTGCGCCCTCCGAAATGGGGATGCGGTGGTTGGGTCAATCGCGCACTGGAACTTCCGCACATCAAGCATGTGGCAGTTTGGGGCTGCGGCAATTTCGAATGTTGGTGGCCGCACCAAATCTTTGGGAACCGTCGTGCGGAACGCGCCGGAATTCTTGAAGTACACCCGTGGGCAGACGATCGACCGGTGAAAGATCGACAACGAAAAGGCGCCATCCTCCGCGAAAATTGGCGCCAGCGCTTTGAGCAATTTGTAAATGGTCTCGCCAGCGAAAATATCTACGTCACAATCGATCTTGATTGTCTGCGCATCGAAGAGGCGGTGACAAACTGGGAGAGCGGCCGGTTTTCGGTCGTCGATCTTGAGTGGGCGCTCGGAAAGCTGCGCGAATCTTGCCGGATCATCGGCGGCGATATTTGCGGCGCGTATTCGCCGCCGAAATATGCGCGGCGCAAACAGCGTTTCGCCGCGGAATTTGATCACCCGAAAATCGGGTTGCCTGCTGAAGACAAGATTCGTGCAATCAATCTAACGACTCTGGAAAAACTCTGGCCAACAGTCGTTGGCACATGATGTTTGCATGGGCGGCCTCCGCGCGAGACCGGCGTCGCATAATGTCATTCTGAGCGAAGCGAAGAATCTCAGATCATTTCCGGAGGGATTCGTTCACGGAAAAAATCGAGATGTTTCGCTTCGCTCAACATGAGAACGCTATTTACGAAATGAGTTCAGCTCATTGAAACCAACACGATCCCGGCGGTAATCAGGAGCGCGCCAAGCGTAAGTCGCGCGCTTAGTTTTTCCTTCAGCACCATTGCCGCGAGCAAGGTGATGAAAATCACGCTCAAGCCCTGAAATGGATAGAGATAACTAAGGTCGAATCGCTGGAGCAGCCCAAGAGTGAGGAAAAAGGAAACTGTCATTAGAGCTATGCCGGTAGCGGCGAGCGAAACGAAGCGAGAGTTGCGCAGACCGTTCGTCGCCGAAAATTCCATCGCTCTTTTAAGAATGAGCTGGGCCAAAACAAAGCTCAGCAAAGAAACGACGATGAAGAAGAAGGCGAGAATGCTCACAGGCGTTCCTCGATTTGTGCAATTGGTTTTGCCACCAGCGCTAATCCGATAATCACCAGCGCAATACCGCACCAGCGAAGAGCCGAGATCAATTCGCCCAAAAAAATCCAACAGCCGAGCGGCACCAGAACATCGACTATTCGCGATAGCGGATAAGCGACGGTGAGAGGAACGTACCGGAGCACATACAGCCAGCTAATGAAACTGGCGATGATCAGAAGAATTGCCCACCACACCAGCGGCGAAGCGAGACCGTTGATTCCCGTCCAGGAGAAAGCGCTGTCAGGTTCCGCGATATCCGTTGCGCCGCGCTTCAAAAGAAACTCGGACACGATTACACAGACCACACTCAGGCCGAGCTGCAGCCAAGGGTTGCCGAAACCGGAGGGGCGATTTTGCATCCGCTTTTCTAGCGCGCCATAACGGCGTCGCAACCTAATTCGCAGAGGCTTGTAGCCACCGGCCTGTGGCCGGTTAGAAGAGCGCTGGGACTAACGGACGGTCCGCAGGGCCGTGGCTACAGAACGCCGCCATCAGAGCTGATCGGCGTTTGGAAAGCGCTGCAAAACAGGTTCGTGCCGCGTCGGCCCGAGATATTTGATCACGTGACAAAATATTGGATTCAACAGAGCGCTGGTGTGGCGCACATACAGGTCGAGCGGCACCAATTCGCAATCCAGATGCAGCTTCGGCTCGTAGTTAAGCGGATTGCTGTAGTAATATTTCAATCGTTGTTGCAGCGCCCATGAGATGATGTCGCGGAGCGTGTAAAAATACAGGTGCAGATCGAGCGCGACGCTGTAATCGAGTCCGATGCATTCGTCATAAATCGCCTCGCCACAGACTAGGCAAAAACTGAATGCGACGATTTTGCCGCTTTGTCGCCAGATGAAGAAACGCGCGCGTTCCGGCATCCGTTCCGCGACGGCCAGAAAATAATCCTTGGTCAGCGTCTCAAATTTTAACGGCGACCGCTCATGAACCGCCAGATACAGCGGATAGATTTCGTCGCCGAAAGGCGCGATGTCGGTTACGACGTCCATCTCGATCTTCGGCGCGCGCGCGGCTTTGCGGAATTTTCGGCGCAAATCTTTCCGGGTCGCTTTGCTGAGCGTGCGAAAATATTCATCCCAGTTCTCATAACGGAGCGGCAGCCGCGTCATAGGCATACTTGGAATTCGGCTATACCCGCTCAAGGCAAACGTTTCGACCGCCGAGCGATAGTTCGCCGGAAAATCCTTTAAAACGACCAGGGAAGCCTTGTTTCGCCGGGCATAAGTCAGAAGGCTCGCCAGTAGCGCGCTTGCCACCCATGCTTCGTCGCTCTGATCGCATCCGCCCAGGTCTCCAGTACCGGCCCCACAACCAACCATCAACACCCGCATTGTGAGGAAACGCGGGAAAATTTTGCGAACAACATCGACAACGGAACGAATTTTGCCCGGCACGCCTTCGACAAGATTTTGCCGAACAAAAAACATCGGCTGGATGGCGCGCACGTTGCCAGAATTGTCCTCGAGCAGCAGATAATAATGTTCGAAGCCGCAGTGCAGCGTCTCCTCGACGATTTCGTAGTAACGGTGATCTTTACACTGATTCTGAAACGCCCGTTTCCACGCTTCACAGTCTTGCAGTTCAGCTAGTGTGACCACTTTCGCCGCACCTTGCGGAAACGGAATCGCGTCGCCAGGCGGCATGGGAAGAGCAAGGCGGAAGAAGTGCTGCGAACGGCCCCTAGCCCTCTGATCGCTCTCTCGTTTCTTGCTTTGTTACGCTTTCCACTTTGAGCGTGCCGCTTCGGATATGCAGATCGCGCTGCGGATTGGGAATTTCGATTCCCGCCGCGCCGAGATGTTTGCAGATCAAATAATTCAGGTCGCTTTTGAAGCGGCTCGGTCGCCGGCTCATTTCCTCGCTCCAAACAACGAGCTGGAAGTCGATTGTGCTGTGCCCAAATTTCTCAAGGAACGCATCCGGCGCGGGATCTTTCAGTGTGGCTGGATGTTCGCGCGCTGCCGCGATGAGCGCCTCACGCACTTTGTTCACGTCGCTGCCATAAGCTACGCCCACCGGAAGGCGAAAACGCACTCGCCGGTCGGTGTAAGTCCAGTTCGTGACCGGCGAATCGATGAATTTCTCGTTCGGCACGATCATGGCGATGTTATCGTTAGTCATAATCAGGGTGCTCCGGGCGCGGATCTGCCGCACCTGACCGGTGATGCCTGCGACTTCGATGCGATCACCGATGGCGATGGGGCGTTCGGCCAGAATGAGCAGCCCGCTGATGAAATTGCTGGCGATGTTTTTCAAACCAAACCCCAAGCCTACACCGACCGCGCCGGCGAATACCGTCAGTGCCCCGAGATGGATGCCGGCATTGTCCAGAACAATGACAATCCCGATGATCAGCACCGCGTAGCCGACTATTTGGGAAATGGCGTGCCCCAGGGCGCGGTCGAGGCCGCTTCTGACCAGGACACGATTAAAAAGGAAATGCCTTGTGCGGGATGAGAGCCAGAAAACTGCGATGAGCAGCGCGATCAAGAGGAAAATTTGCAGAAGGCTCAGCGTCACTCCTGGCAGGGGCGCGTTCCAATAAAGCGGGATACCTGCCGCGTTCACGGCGCTCACCGTGAAGAAGACAAGCGCGGACAGGCTCAGGATCGTCGTGACGATTGCAATGAAATTGGTGTCGATCTTGAAGCGGCTGAAAAGACGGCGCACCAGATCGCTTTGTAGGAACCGCGCGATGATGATGCCGGCTGCGAACAGGGCTGCGAAGGCGATCAATCCCAAAAAAGTGACGTAATGTCCGCCTACCTCGAACAATGGTTTTTCCAACAGCGGAAATCTCATTGGAGTCTAGTCTGAGGCGCGCCTTTCGCTTTCGCAACCGATAAGCAAAAAACACGGCCCGGTCCGTGTTTTATCGCTGTCTCGCAGATGAGCGAGCCGCTTCAGGTATCGCAATCGCGCTACTGTTTGGACGATTTCTCTTCGATGTATTTGATGACGTCGCCGACGGTTTGCAGTTTCTCCGCGTCCTCGTCCGGCACTTCGACCCCAAACTCTTCTTCAAAAGCCATCACCAGTTCGACAATATCCAACGAGTCTGCGCCCAAATCCTCAATGAAGGAGGCCTGCGGTGTGACCTGTTCCGGGTTAACGCCGAGTTGCTCGACGATGATGTCCTTGACCTTCTCTTCGATCGATTTTTCCGCCATAAAAATTTGTTCGGTTTGTGTTAGTCGCGCGTGGGTAAGTCACCGGAAAACTTAGGGATTATCCGGCACAGCATGTGGAAGTAAATGAATTGGGCGGCTTGTCAATCATTTTCAGGTTTGGGTCCTGATATCGCGTTGCGATGTCCGGACGCTCCAGCGCGTTCCCTATCAAGATTCTTCAGGTTTGCTTCCGTTTGTCGTTCGAGTAGATGAAACTGATGACCTCGTCTCCTGTCGAGACTGCCGATCTGCTCGATCTAAAGCTGCTGCCTGCTTGGGTGAAAGAACCTGGTGGGGCGAGGGACTATGAGCATTATACAGGCGAAGAAGAGAGTGGCGTCCCCAAAAAGGGGCAGGGTCGTCCGCAACACCGCAAAACAAAACGCCGAACATCCAACATCCAACGTCCAACGTCCAAGGGAGACAGAGGTCAGCGCGAGGGATTGCGGAAGAAAACGGGCGGCAGTGATCGTCGTTCGAACGGGGACAAAAATCGCCGGTCGCTAAATCGGCATGTTCCGATTACGCAAACGCCGCAAGTTACGATCCGTTTCCTCCCATACCCACCAGCATTCGAAAATGTAGTAGCGCAGATCAAGTCCGGCTCAGTTGCGTATTCGCTATTTGCTCTGGCGCGTTTGTTCCTGGAAAAACCGGTGGGATATGTGGTCTGCCTCAAGGCCACGCAGGAATCGCCGCTTTATCAGCTTGGGGACAACAGCATGGTGTCTGCGGATCGGGAATTCCTCGAGCGAAACGCATTCCGATTCGCCCATCCTGATTTCTACAAGATGGACATTTCGGAGACCGATCCGATCAAGGGAAACTTCTCGAATGTGGCGCGATGCCGATTGAGTGGGACGCTTCTTGGCCCGACTAACCATCACAGTTATCAACCGCAACTGCGCAGCTTTTACGAGCAACGTTTCAGCCGCCGAATGAGTTTTACCGATTACCAGCGGCAAATCGAGATTGTAAGCGATGCCGCGTTAGTCGAGCGCTGGAAAGAAGAAGCGCGAAAGGTGACGAGCTATACAACGCTACGCGAAGAAAATCCTTTGACGTTTTCCTCTGCGGTGGAAGCGGAACGGCATTTTCGCTCGCATTATTTGCCAGGGTTGATCCGTAGCGTGGAGGAAGTGACCACTGGCGGGGCGATGAGCCGCCGTTTGCCGCATCCGATACTCAACCGCGCAATCGAGGAGGCGTGGGAGCGGGAGACCCGCTCGCCTTCGAACATGATGCAGGAGCTGGCCAGTCGATTTCGACAAAACGGCCTGCACGTTTTCCGCCATCGCCGCGGGATGTTGTTTGTCTCGCCAATCAGGGGCCGCGCATTTGTTCATGAACAAGCCGGTGTGTCTCCGTCTGTGAATGCAATTCTCCAAGCGCTGTCAGGGACGGCGACAATCAGTCGCAAACAACTTTTCAAAAAGTTGATTGGGGATGGCGCGAGCGAAGATGCAGAGGCACGCAGCCTGGCGCTCGCGTCCGACCTGCGTTGGCTGATCAACGAAGGTTACGTGATCGAATTCAACGATGGCTTGCTTGATCGGCCCCGAGCGAAAGGCGCTACGCAGCAAACCGCCCCGGCGGCGGAGCCTGCGCAGAGTTTGTCGACTGGATTAGCGGCCAAGACCATGGAGCAGCTCTGGATGCAAACGCCTCTACAGCTTACCTGGCCCGAACAGTAGCGGGGCTCCCGCCAATTTTATTTTAGATTGCGCCAGCTTTCTTGAGCGTCTTGTAAGCACCGTGTTTGTTGATCGTCTTAAGACCGCGCGCCGTGACGCGGATCCGCACAAACTTCTTAAGCTCAGGAACCCAAATCCGCTGGCGACGCAAGTTGGGCGCGAAAATGCGCGGCACCATTTTCGTGATGTGCCGGCCGACGCCGCCTTTTTTCTTGGCCAGACCACGGCGGTGAATAACGCTGCCGCGTCCTGCTCTTGATCCTGTGACGTTGCAAACTTTCATCTTTTCAAAAAAAGCCGCGTAAACTCCCGTGTCTCCGCGCGCGGGTCAAGCGAATCGTTTGTTCGTCAGCCATTAGGTAGATTGACCTCAATCGCCATGGGCGGTTCTGGTGAACCGCCCCTACCAATATTTTGACGTTGAACGCGCCATTGCTCCTCGCGGTCAAATTTAGCTCGCACCACAGCCAGTCGAGTCTGCAAGATTGCTATCGCACGTAAGCCAATGCACAAAAATAACCAAAAACTGCGGATCGGGATCGTCGGCGCGGGCAATATCGTTCGCACTCGCCATTTGCCCGGTCTTAAGAAGCACCCGGATGTTGAGATCGTAGCGGTTTCCAATTCTGCATACGAAAGCTCCGAGAAATTTTGCAGGGAAAATGTGCCGGGAGCGACGCCGATAAAAAATTGGCCTGAGCTGGTGGCGCTGCCGGACATCGACATTATCTGGATCGGCACACCGCCTTACATGCATTCGGCGGTGACGATCTCCGCGCTTGAAGCGGGCAAACATGTCTTTTGCCAAGCGCGCATGTCGATGGATTTGGCGGAGGCCGAAGAAATGCTGGCGGCATCCAAACGTTATCCCGAGCTGGTGACCATGCTTTGCCCGCCGCCATTTGGACTACGAGGCGATTTAATGGTGAAAAAGATTCTGGCCGAAAATTATATTGGCCGACCGCATCATGTGCGGCTGCAAAGTTTCACCAGCAATTATTTGGATCCCGGCGCCCCGACGCATTGGCGGCAAAAGATCGAGATCAGCGGGCTCAATACTCTAACCCTGGGGATTTACGTGGAGGTATTGCAACGCTGGCTGGGCGACATCACCGGCGTGTTCGGGCGCGGGAAAATCATTTATCCAGTTCGCGAAGGTTACGAGGTGGTCATTCCTGATTTGCTCACGGTTCTGTGCAGTTTCGAAAGTGGCGCGGAAGGCGTTCTGGAGTTTAGCGGTGTCAATGCGCTGGGGCAGGGCGATCGGCTGGAGATTTACGGCAGCGCCGGGACTCTGACGTACGATTTCACTTCCGACGTCGTGCAAGCGGGCAAGCTCGGCGATCGTGCGCTGCACGTGGTCGATCTCCCGCCAGAATTGGAAGGCGAATGGCGTGTGGAAGAAGATTTTCTGGCGGCGGTGAAATCCAAGGGCCGCGTGCGCCCTCACCCGACGTTCGAGGACGGCGTTCGATACATGCGCGTCGTGCAGGCTGTCGCTGATTCTCGTGCACGGAATGAATGGGTAGCGATTAAATCCTGAATCACATCATCGCGTTTCCCACTAGAACTCTTCTGACCACCAGTGCCCATACTAGCAGCGTGACAAGTTGGTACCACGCGAAGAACCGATCGTAACTACGTCGGCTGGCAATGAGGCCGCCGCCGGCGAGCAGCGCATATTGCCCCGCGAACGGCACATACCACACCGGTTGAAAAAGTTCGCCATGAACTGCCGTTTGCGCGACGTCGAGCAAACACATCGCGATGAAGGTGGAATAATAACCGGCGCGGTTCCGTTCGAAGCGGCCCTGGTGTTCTTCCGCTTCCGAGAGGTCGGGCGGGTAAAGGAAAACTGTGAGCAGGTACAGCGTGACGGTCCAGGCAGTCAGGACCAGGAATTTGTCGAAAGTCCAGTTAACCTCTGTGTTCCACCTGAATGTGACCCACCACTGCAAAACCAGCAGCAGCAGGGTCGCGATGGTGAGCACAATGTGCACCTCATCGAGCGGGTTTTCTTTGCGCCTGTAAAACGCGCGCCCGGCACCCGCGAGCAGGTTGGTCACGCCCAGGCCGATGATTATTGACATCAGCGCCGCAATGAATTCGAAACTGCTCATCAGGTTTTGTGCGTTCTGCATGGCGCGCTGAGCTTAATGCGGACCGAACTCGAAAATCGAGTGGCAAATGGCATGTTCGGGGTAGCGCATGCGTCCCGCGTGCTGGCGAGCGCGTCCTCGCGATCGCGAATTTTTTTTGACGGCTTTGCAAGCATTCCACCGAGCAGGACAAGAAAAAGATCGTTTCGGCGCGACGCCGAAACCAACACGCGAGACGCGTGCGCTACCCATCAAAGAGAACGCGACTTTGCCAGTAACCAACCCAGGCCGTCATTCAAATCAGCCAGCGCGGTGCCTTCGATCGGATCATTATGATAGGCGCCGTGCAATGCGATCACGCGTTTTTCTCCGGCGTAAGCGTTAACCACCAGCCGGTGAAAGCGAGGCGCGACTACTTCATCCCTTTCGGCCAGCAGGAAGATTGCCGGCGCATGAATCGCTTTCGCGTTCTCGATGCTGTCGAGATCTCGCGGAATCTGCAACGCGACGGGACCGGCCAACAGCCAGAGGTTCCACCATCCAAACTGGCGGAGAATCATTTCACGCAGCGGCGGAGGATTATGCAGAATCAAGCCGGCGATCCCGGCAGGCCGGGACGCAGCCACGTGGAGCGCGGCCGTCGCCCCGATGCTCGCTCCGAAAGGCACGATCGGGCTATCCCTCGCGTGACGTTTCAATTCATCAAAGGCGGCAAGCGCTGCGGGCCCGATCTTGGAAAGCCGCGCTGGTCCGGTGCTCCCTCCGAATCCGGGATAATTCATTCCCCAGATTTCTACCGCGCGATCGTTCCACATCTCCGCTTCGGCAGCTGCCCAGCGGTCCGCGCGGTCCGCATTGCCATAAAAACGCAAGACGAAAACATCAGCGCCGCCCTGTTGCTGCGCGCGACGCGATTGGGCCGTCCAGATCTCCAACTCACCGCGATCCAATGGCAAAGTTCTTCGCGTTGCGCCGTGTACATCTAGTGGTTGCGTACTCGGGAAGAGAATGAGTTGATCCGGCAGGTGCGCAAACATCACCAGCGCGAAGAATAAGATTGCAAATGCAATAACAAGGCGAGTGATTTTATGCATCCCGCCTTGCGGCGGCCAGGTCTGCGCCAACGAGGTCGTCAATCGCTAGCGTCCTTTAGCATTGATTTAATTTGTTCCCGCAATTCCGGCGTGTTCTCGTGTCCGTGCGCCGAGACGGCATGCTGCACCGCTGCGTCGAGCACCTCTTGTTCCGTACCGGAAATTTTGAGCGAGCAATTTTTCTTGCTCGGATAATCTCTGCAATCGATCGATTTGCGCTGCGCCATTACTTGCTCCTTTTCAGATCTAGCTGTCCATAGTCACCTTCGGCGATACCGCGAAAAGATAGATCCTCGTCAAGATCGGGCCAGTGAATTCCAAAGGGCGAAAGCTCGATATGGTTTAGTTGTTCCGGCGTGCCTTTAGCCAAACGTGGGTTTTCCGCGACGGGGATGCGAAGCTTTCTGCCACTTTGCATCACGATCACGATTTCACCGTCGCGATACGACCCGCTACGGGCGGTGTCGAGCAATGTTCTCATGCCATTTATCGACAATAAGCTGGCGATGTTCCTCTGCAAGCCTCTGCGCTTTGGCCAACTCCTGAACTTTCAAGCCGTATGACTCCCGAAGCTCAACGCACTCTTCAACGTCAAAGACAGCTTCGCCACCGCCGTAGCGAACATGCGCGTGAATGGGAGGATGTTCGTTCGTGTAGAAGAAAAATCTGTAGCCGTCCTTTTCAAATATTTCGGCATCGGCTCGTCGTCGGACGACTTCAGCTTTTCTTCAGTTCAGCCAAGTCTTTCAAGACTTGCTCGCTGTGCTCGGCCGGTTTCACGCCCGTGTACACCTTGGCGATTTCGCCTTTGGGATTAATGATGAACGTGTTGCGCGCGGCGAGTTTGCTACCTTTGTAATCCATGATCGACCCGTATTCGGTCGAGACTTTCGCATCCGGATCGGCCAGCAATTTGAAATTGAGTCCTTCCTTCGCGCAGAAATCCTTGTGCGACTGAGCGGTGTCCACACTTACGCCAAGAATTACCGCACCCGTTTCCTGATACTTGACGAGGTCGCGCTGGAAATTATGCGCTTCCATGGTGCAGCCGCTGGTAAAATCTTTCGGATAAAAATAGAGCACCACCCATTTACCGCGATAATCTTTCAAACTCACCTGCGACCCGTCGCTGGTCGTTAAACTGAAATCCGGCGCCGGTCTGCCGACTTCGGGTTGTATTTGCGTTGCTGCCATCAACGCGAACGTGCCAAGACTGACAAGTGCTGACAAGATCATGTTTTTCATAGTCATCTTCCAGTTTTCGAGTGCAAGGGCAGCTAGTCAAGGAATGACCGTTTCGGCACCGTCCAATCAAAACCTGACGGCTTCCGCCTCCGCCAAGGCTACGGCGAGCCAAAAGGAAACCACCATTCCTTGGTTGCGTGCGCGAATTGAAAGCTTGCGTTCGGCAGCAGGTTTGAGTCAATAAAGGCCGTCTATGGCAAGGCCGATGGTTGCCGAAAGTCTTCCGATTAAACCAGTCCGACTGATTCTCGGCTTGATTGCCTGTCTCGGGCTTGTCTTCACGTTCGCGACGCTATTGTTCGGCTTCGCCTCCATCCCGGCAAATTCCGTTGGGGTAAAGACACGCTTTGGCGCTTATCACGATATTGTTAACCCCGGACTCGCCTATGCGATTCCCTATATCGACGAGATTCACATCGTGCCGACGCAGCGTTTGTTGAAACTCGAGTTCGGTTTTACCTCGCCCAACGCGACTAATATTTACCAAGGCGACGTGGAACCACAGGAAACCGAGACCATGATCACGGGCGATCTCAACACCGCCTTGGTGCCTTGGGTCGTGCAGTATCGAATTACTGATCCGAAAACGTACCTGTTCGGGGCACGTGAACCGGAGAAAACGTTGCGGGATCTTTCCGAGAGCGTGATGCGCGAGGTGATCGGCGACCGCACAGTGGACGAAGTGCTCACGATTGGGCGACACGACATTGAATCATCGACTTTGAAACGTCTGGCCGACCTTTGTTCGCAGTACGGCCTGGGAATTCAGATCCAGCAAGTGCAACTCGCGACGGTGCGTCCACCGCCAGCCGTGCAGGCTGCCTTTAACGAGGTCAACCAGGCGCAACAGGAAAAGCAGACTGCGATTAATCAAGCGTGGGCGGTCTACAACGATGCCGTGCCGAACGCGCGCGGCCAGGCGAAGGAGCGCGAGAAACAGGCCGAAGCATACGCTTTCCGCCGGGTGAATGAGGCAAAGGGCGAAGCGCAAAAATTTTCGTTGTTGCTGGCCGAGTACCGGAAAGCACCTGAGATAACGCGGCGCCGTCTTTATCTCGAGGCGATGCAAGCGATTCTGCCCAATTTGCAAAAGAAAATCATCGTCGATGACAGCTTGAAGAACATTCTTCAGACGTTGCCGCTACTGCCGGCCGAACAAACCAAGGCATCCCCATGAACGTGATCGATGTCACTCCTCGCCCGGCGGCCGTCTCGGCTATTGTGCGCTTTTTGCAGAGCCGGTTGATGTCGACCCTGGGAATTCTTTTTATTTTGACCGCGCTTAAGTGGGGAACGCTACTCTTCGTTGTCCATCAATACGAAACTGTGATCATCACGCGTTTCGGTAAAATCGTTCGCACGGTCACAAACCCCGGATTGAAGATCAAGCTGCCGGTCATCGATCAAGTGCACCGCTTCGACAAGCGCATCCTCGCCTGGGACGGCCCGCCGACCGAATGTCCGACCAAAGACAAGCTCTACATTATTGTCGATTGTTTCGCCCGGTGGCGTATCAGCGATCCGTTCCTCTACTACAATCGGCTCAATGACGAGCGCAGTGCGCTCTCACGTCTGGATGACATCTTGGGGAGCGAAACGCGGACCGCTGTCGCTGCGCACGATCTGGTAGAGATTATCCGCGTTACCAAAGGCCGAAAACCGCAGCGTGACGAGGAGCTGGAAAAAAGCGGCACCCTGTTACCCAGCACGATTCCGGAAATCCAACTCGGTCGCGGTGAGATCGAAAAACAAATCACCGAACGCACCCGCCAAAAGATTTCCGATTTCGGGATTGAACTCCTCGACGAACGTTTCAAGCGCAGCAAATACAATCCCGCCGTCGCGGAGAAAATCATTGAACGCATGTCGAGCGAGCGACATCAGATCGCTGCACGCTTTCGATCCGAGGGCCGCGGTGAGGCGGCAAATATCAACGGCCAAAAGGAAAGTGACGTGGCCTCAATCAGTTCCACCGCAACCAGGAATGCGTTGGAGACTGAAGGGAAGGCCGACGCGGAGGCGGCTTCCATCTATGCCGCAGCATTCAATCCTCCTGATGCGCAAGAGTTTTATTCATTTCTTCGCAGCCTCGACGTAATGCGCGCGGCGTTTGAAAAAGATACAACCGCAGTCATTTCGACCAACAGCGATCTGGGCCGAATGTTGAAGTCCATGGCCGAAGCCGTTGCTCCACCAAAACCGGCGCGTTGATATCGGTGCGAATCTGGACGATTGGGCATTCAACGCGCGAGATCGACGTCTTTATTTCGTTACTGGAAGAGAACGGAATCAAGTTGTTAGCCGACGTGCGATCGTGGCCCGGGTCGAAGCGTTATCCGCAGTTCAACAGGGAAGCCCTAGCGGAATCGCTGAACGCCCGCGGAATATGCTACGAACATTTCCCCGAGCTTGGCGGAAGACGAAAACCGAAACCTGACTCGCGTAACAGCGCATGGCGCAGCGCGTCGTTTCGCGGTTACGCCGATCACATGGAGACCGAGGAATTCCGGAAAGGCGTTGAGCGCCTTCTCGATCTTAATGGTGAAGCCGGGTCAACTGCGATCATGTGCGCAGAAGCAGTCTGGTGGCGCTGCCATCGTTCACTCATTTCCGATTATTTGAAATCGCGCGGCATCGCAGTCATGCATATCCTAGACGCCAACAAAACCGAGCCGCACCCATTCACCTCGGCGGCTCGCATTGTGAACGGCAGATTGAGCTATGAACGCGAGTCGCTGCTGTAGCGGCGGTCTGTGGCCGCCGAATCTTTCTTCGGCGCTCATAGAGCGCGGCTACATTTTTTTCCATTCGCGATGTGCAACGTACGACGGTATTGGCGGCGATTTGCTCTCGCGCTCCATCATGCGTTCTGCCAGCCATTGGAACCACTCCGACCACGTCTCGCGTTGATAACGCTGCCGGAGATCGGTGGTGTAAGGCAGCAGTTTACGCCATGAAATCAGGATCGGGCCGCTAAAGAAATCATCGACCACGTCGATGCTGAATTCTCGGTGAAAAAGCAAGATCCCAATCGTCTCCCATGTGGCAGTAAGATGAACGAGCAGATCTTCACCTTCTGGTCCTAGAATTTTTCGGATCTCGTACGCGCTTGCCTCATCCGGCAATTCCATGACGCGACGCAGTGCTTTTGAAAACGTTGGGCTCTGAAACGAACGGACGAGCTCGAGCATCGCATCGCGCCGCCGCCGCCGACGATAGTAACTGATTTGCGCCGCGGCAAAGATCACACCTGCCGTGACGGCAATTGCATTGATCGAATTTGCGAGCGTGCTGATGTCCATAGTCAGCGCGGGTCGCTCACGCGACCGAGGAAAAGGCACACGCCACTCGGCATGTGCTGAATTGCGTAGACAAATGGGCGATCGACTTTCACTTCGATCGGCGGCGGCGGAGGTGACCTAAGAGCCGCGCCTGCCAGCATCGCCACGGCGGTTGCGGCCGCTGCTTCAGTTCCTTTTTCGTCCACCGCGATGAATGTTTTGTGAAAGATCTGGGAGATGTAGAGATAATCGTTCGGTTTTCGTGGCGCGATCTTGTCGAAATTCGCGCTTCCCTGCGGCTTATCGAACGCGGTCCTCATCCCGAGCGCTTCAAACTTTTCGGCCAAAGCCATCGTGGGCGGCTCGAGCTTGAATTTTGGCAGATGAAGATCGATGTCGCGCGTTTGGAGTTTTGCGCATTGAGCCAGCAGTTCGCCGGTTAGTTTTGACTCAAGCGGGTGCAGACCGTTTACGTCGTCGGGAAGAAGAACGAGAAACTGCAAGTCGTTGCCTGCGTAGGGAAGGCTCACGACCGTGAATCCTTCGCGCCTTGCATAACCGAAGTGATCACTTCTTTTCTGCATCATCGGGACATCCAGGGGCGCGCCGCCGTGAACGAAGAACGGCTCTCGCTGCGTCGCATTCTCGGAGAACTCACTCGCCCATGGCGCCTTCAGATAAAGCGCGTTCGCCAGGACGAGGCGCGTTGTTTTATCCAGTGCCCCTCCGGGAATCAGGTCGCGAATTCGGTCGTGCGTCTGGTCTGCGACCCATTTATTGATGCGCTGTGTAGCTCCTGCAGGATTGGCAATGAAATCGAGAGGCTCAAACGCCCCGCCGAAATTTTGTTTCACCAGCGACAGGTAAGCGTCGCGAAACGCATAGCCTTTTTGCGCAAAGAGCCTGTTGGCGATGTTCAATGTGATTGGTTCACTCGGGCCACCGAATTTTTTTGATTGTTTTACCAGTTCAGCTGTCTTCGCGCTCATCTCTTCAAGTGAATGCTGAAGCGCTGCGAACGAGGCGGGCACGGTGCCGTCGTTGGTGAGATGCAGAACACGCGCCATCTCGGTGCGTGTCTCGCCGTCGGCGCCAGCGAAAGTCATCGCCAGCGCGCTCTCTATTGAATAGGGAGAGATGCAAAGATTCTCGTCGCCTGTGGCGAGCTGACGGTGAAGAGCGACCCCGAGCTCGTTCGTCGCCTTTGCCGCCACATCGAAGTTTGTAGCTCCCTGCATCATGGTGACGCTTAACGCGCCGAATACGTGCAAGATCAAAAGTCGCTTCATGTGGATGATGAGACACTCAAACTGCGAATGATGGGTCGGCCGGGACTCGAACCCGGAACCAACGCCTTAAAAGGGCGCTGCTCTACCGATTGAGCTACCGACCCGCGCCGGAAACGTTTTCTAATCCAGATCGAACATCCTCGCAAGATTGTAGGGCAGGCGCTTCGCCCGCCAATGCAACGTTCGCCAAGCGGCGCGCTTGCCCTACAATTTCAACGTCGCGAGCAGATCGCGCAGCGAATTCTTTCGTCGATCCAAACGAAAGATCGATAAACCAGCCGCGCTGGCCGCTTCCCAATCGCGTTCCGGATCATCGCCGACGTGGAGGACCTCATTTGGCTTCAGATCGACGAACTTCAGTGCGCGCCGATAAATTTCCGGGTCAGGTTTGTCCGCGCCGAGCTCGCTGGAAACGAAAACGTGACGGAAAAATTTCGAGATGCCCAGGTGCCCGAGGATCAAGCGCAAACGTCCGTCGAAATTTGAAATCACGGCGAGTTCAAAGCGCGCCTGTAATTTCTCCAACACGCCGGGAACTTCCGGGTAAAGCTCCCAAACGCCGGCTTCGGCAAAATGTTCGTAAGCGATCTCGAAAAAATTGTCCCGATCGAATTCGCTCAATGCGGGCGCGACTTGCTCGAGGACGAGATCGACAAGCTCACGCCACCAGCCTTTATCGTCGTTTTCACGCGGTCCATCGATGGCGGCGCGTTGCGGCATCTTTTTCCAAGCCGTGTGAAATGCGCGCTCGAGATTTTGGGGATTAATATCTAATCCGACCTCACGGCCGACATAGGCGTAATGATCGCCTACAGTCTTTGTTAACCTAAAGAGCGTGCCGACTGCGTCGAAAAAGATCGCTTTTAGCATGAGACACCAACGTTCAACGCCCAACGCTCAATGTTCAACATCCAGCGCCGGACAGCACTTCATCATTTTTGCTTGGAAAAACCGCTCGATGCGCGTTGCATGGTGCCGTGCGATGAATCGATGAATGTTAGTGACGAGTCGCTGCGCTTGCCGAACCGGACACAATCAGCCGGCGAGGAACTGGCGAATGGTATTAGCCATGGGATCGGACTCCTGGGTGCGATCATCGGTACGCCGATTCTGCTTCTGGCAGCCTTCCACCATGGCAGCATCCCTTTTCTTATCGGTACGATGATCTTTACCGTGACGATGTTGCTCGTGTACCTCGGGTCGACGCTCTATCACGCATGGCCGCAGACGCGTGTGAAATCCCTTCTCCAAGTACTAGATCACTCGGCGATTTTTTTGTTAATCGCGGGAACATATACGCCATTTGCCCTGGGTCCGTTGCGCGGCGCTGGCGGGTTAACCATGCTCGGGATTGTCTGGGCACTCACGCTTTTCGGGGTCATCATGAAAGCAACGCGCGGCGCACTGCGTCATCGGAGACTTGCGATGACTCTCTATCTCGGAACGGGCTGGGTCGGAGTCATTTTCATACGTCCGCTCGCGCTGGCAATTCCGTTGTCGGCGCTGCTTTGGTTAATTGCCGGCGGCATCGCTTACACGGCAGGCACTTTATTTTTCGCGAACGAGCGGCTGCGTTATGCCCATTTTGTCTGGCATCTGTTCGTGCTCGCCGGAACTAGCTGTCACTTTGCGGCCGTGTTTATTTGCGCAAACTGAAAAGCGCGGCGCGTACGGTTGGACAAGTTTGCCCGCACGGCGGATTAATTCACATGCTGCCGGTTGAGCACAACGATCCGATCAACGCCAGGATTCTTGCTATTTCCGAGGACAAGATCGAAGGCTTCGTGCGCGAGCCGTTCGACGAAATCGCGCGACGCTCGGGCGTCAGTGTCGATGTCGTTATGGCACGGATTGCCGCGATGTTGCGGGCTGGAACGATCCGGCGGGTCCGTCAAACTTTGCTTGCGACGAATCTGGCTGAGGGCGCGCTGGTGGCGTGGAAAGTTCCCGAGGACAAGATCGACAGTGCGTTCGATTGGATGTTTCAGCGCGATCCGTTTTCGGGTCACGTAGTGCTGCGCTCCACAGATACCGTCAGCGCCGGATCGGACTACAAACTTTGGACGACTCTAAAGGTTCCTCGGGGATTTTCATTGCAAGCGCATTGCGAATTGCTCGCAAAGAAAGTTGGTGCGGAGCGTTTTCGACTGATGCCGGCAAAAGGAATTTTTACTCTTGGGGTTGGCCATGTTCGCCGGAAAACAACTGAACCTGGGAGCAAGGGCGAAGAGCCGGCAAAAATGATTCCGGTGCAGATTGTCGAGCTGAACGAGCGCGAGTGGAATGTTCTGGTTGCGCTGAAGCGCGAATTCACTCCCGAAGAAATCAGGCCCTCGCCTTGGGTTACACGCGCGAAGGAAGCCGAAGCGTCACTGGAAGAATTCTTCCGCGTGGCAGAAGAATTGAGTGCACGAAAAATCATTGGGCGTTTTTCAACTTTTCTCGAGCACGTGAAACCGTCCGCGGGCGGCGTGCGCGTCACGCGATTCAACGCACTGTTTCATTGGGCAGTGCCGCCCGGTCGCGAAATTGAAGCGGGCGGCGAAGTCGGGCGTCACCATATTCTGACGCACTGTTACTGGCGCGAAGCAGGGCCGGAATTCAAGAACGTCAACATCATGGCCGTGGCGCACGGCACTGATAAACAACTGCTCCTCGATCATAAGGTGGCTATCGATCGGCATCTCGATTTGACTGGCAACCCTGTTTCTTACACAAATGTTTTTTGGGGCGGACGCAGCGAGATCAAGCCATCGGAGATTTCGCCGCACGCATATCGAGAATGGCTGGCGCAGCAGTCGAAAAGGTAAAAGTTAGCGCTTAGGCGCGAACCGAGCGTGATAGGTCCGATCCAGGTTTTGCAGAACCACGACCGCAAATTGTTGACGATCGACTGGCCGGTGTAGCGCCATGGCCAATGAGATTGCCCGGTCTTGCAATTCTAGTGGGAAATCTTCAAGGGACTGGTTCACGTTGATTCCGATTCCCACGATAGCCAGATGCGGCGCCTTTTCTTGCGCGCGCATCTCCAGCAGCACGCCGGCTACTTTGCGGCCGTAAAGCTGAACGTCGTTAGGCAATTTAATCGTGGGTTCGAGAGAAAACTCGGTTCGAATCACGTCCGAAATAGCTTCGATCGCCCAAATCGTGAGCCGTCCAGAGTCGTTGATCTGGATTTTAGGTCGTAAAAGGATTGAAAACCAAAGGCCTTTGCCGGCCGCCGATTCCCACCGGTTGCCACGCTGGCCGCGTCCGGCAGTTTGATGTTCCGCAAAGAGAACCAAACCTTCCTTTGAATTTGCAGTTGCGACCTGCAAAATCGCATCGTTTGTCGAGCCAGTTTGCTCGAGCACAATGATCCGCTGGCCAATCGTGCCGCACGGGAAGTGGGCTTGCAGTTCCTTGGCGATCAGCCGATCCAACATGTCAGCCGGAAGCAAGCGTCATTTCCAGCGCGATATCGATCGCGCGCGCGGCGTTTGTTAGCGCGCCAATGGAAATGTAATCGACTCCCGTGGCTGCCACGCGCCTGACGTTTTTCAACGTGATGCCGCCGCTTGCTTCGAACTTAATGTTGTTCCTTTTCAGCGCGACAGCTTCCCGAATTTGCGCGGGTGTCATGTTGTCGAGGAGGATAACGTCTATGCCATCCACCTCGACAAAAGTGCGGGCTTGTTCCAGATCATCAGCCTCCACCTCAATGCGGATGTTTGGTCGCTCCTGGCGAAGTTGACGAATTCGATCGGCAAAACTGGAAAGCCCTCCAAGGGCGGCCAGATGATTGTCTTTTATGAGCACCATGTCGTACAAGCCGAAACGATGATTAATGCCACCGCCAGCGACCACTGCAGCCTTTTCCAATGCGCGTAGCCCGGGCGTGGTTTTGCGCGTATCCAGTATTTTGGCCGAATGGTTCCCGACCGCATCAACAAATTCGCGCGTGAGCGTTGCGATGCCGCAGAGACGTTGCAAAAAATTCAGCGCGACACGTTCCCCTCTCAGAATTGAACGCGCAAGGCCACGCACTTCGATAATGCCGTCGCCAGCAGCGACGCTATCGCCATCGCGGCAAAGAATCTGGATATCCGTCGAGGGATCAAGCTGTCGAAAAACTTCGCTAGCCACTCCGGTGCCGGCAACGACGGCGTTTTCACGCGCAACGATGCGTCCAGTTGCGTGCAGCGTTTCCGGGACGAAAAAATCAGTCGTGATATCGCCGGCGCCGATGTCTTCTTTAAGTGCGGCGGCGATCGGATCGTAGCGGTTTGGTTTCATGCGCGCAGGAGGATTCGCACGATAAGTGCGAAGTGCGAGAGGGTCTATGAGAGACGCATTATCGAACGCGCCGCGCGGCGGTCGTCGGCAAGTCGCCATGCCCAAATGCAACACAAGGAGAGAACCCCAAATCGACAATCTGTCGGTCGCTTTGACTTAATCAGACAAAAAAGATTCGGGCAGCGCACGCTAAGGAGAAACAACGAATATCAAAAAATCGTGCAACCACCCGAATCGCCTTAACCTACTAACTTCGACAGCCAGCCGCAGACTTTGTTCGAATTTTTTACGAAAAATTCGTGTTCGCGTTATCAGAACGCGCTCAGGAGGTTACTCGCTGGCTCAGGCGGCGGATTGGAGACCGCCGCTCCCTGAGTTACAGAAGATTTCGCTGAGCGCCCGTCCCGACTCGCTCTGCTTCGTCGCGCACTTCCTGAAGCAGCGATTTGAATTCACACTGCTCCAACGCGCGGATCAGACTGGGATAGTCGGGTTTAATTCGAAGCTGATCGATCGGCACTGGCAATTCGAGATCACAATCCAGATCGACCATTTGTCGGTTTTGCAAAATTTGCCCGCGAGCGTTGGCGAGTTTTTCCCGGGTTCGCGCGTTTTTCACCTTGTCGATGTTGTTCAGCAGTGGTTCCAACCCGCCGAACTCGCGAATCAATGCCGCGGCGGTTTTGCGGCCCAGTCCGATCCCGGGGATGTTATCCACCGAATCGCCCGTCAACGCGAGCACATCGCCGATAAGTTTTGGCGGGACCTCCCATTTTGCGGTGACTTGGCCTTCGCCCAGCAACGTGAATGCATCCTTGGGCGACGCGATGTCCGCTTTCGCTGTCGTATAGACTTTTACGCAAGGGCCGACCAACTGATAAAGATCCTTGTCGTTGGTCGCGAGCACAACCTCCATCCCGGCCCGCTTACACGCGGCGATGGCGTAACAGCCCATGAGGTCATCGGCCTCAGTGTCCGGGAGCGAAATATTTCGAAAGCCCAGCAAAGGTGTGAGTTTCTGGATAAACTCGAGCTGCGGGATCATCGGCTTGGGCATCTCTTTGCGCGTCTCCTTGTAAGCGGGTTGCAGTTCCACTCGCTTCTGCGGCACGCCCTCGTCCCATACGACTGCGCCCAGGTCAGGCTGCAAATGTTTCAACATTAGCCGCAGCGTTTTTGTGAAGCCGAAAATCGCGTTGGTCGGTTCACCCCGCGAATTCGAGAGATTCGGGATGGCGAAAAACGACCGGTAAACGTAGTAATGACCATCGATAAGCAGCAGTTTCATTGGAGAAGCAGATGCTGGATTCTGGATGCATGATGCTGGATGATCAAGGCATGGCGGAAGAATGGATCGTGCGCGTGCAGGGAAAGGAGTATGGTCCCGCCGATATCGATACGCTGCGTGAATGGAAGCGAGAGGGGCGGCTCCTTCCTGAAAACGAGGCCCGAAACACGGGCACCGATCTTTGGAGCACAGCTGCAGCGATCCCAGGATTGTTTGATGCAGGGGCCTCCGAGGCTGCGATCGCCGGCCGGCTGATAGAGCCGCCGCTACAAACGCAACATCGCACCTTCGGTCAGATTTTGGCGGAGACGTTCCAAATTTATCGCAAAGGCTTTTTTCAATTTCTTGGGCTCACGCTTTTGGTGTTGTTGCCGTCGGTATGCAGTCAGTTAACGACTCCATTGATGAAAACAACGCAGGGTTCCTACGGCGATTTGGGCGTTCTCGCTGGGGGGCTTTTCAGCTTCTTCATGTTTATGCTCTCACTGGCGATGTGGCCGATTTATGTCGCGGGCATCCAAATTCTCAGTGCTGAAATTGCTAACGGACGCCGGACAGGTTTCGCCGCTGTGCTAAATGAAACGGTCAGATTCTGGCCGCGCGTCGCTGCGCTGTGCGTCTTCGTATTTGTCGTTTTCGCCTTGCTCATTCTATTTGCGCTCGGAATAGCCCTCACGCTAGCAGCCGGTGCTACTTCGCCGCTGTCGATCTTTTTCGCGTTGGCCTTGCTCATCCTGCAAGTTTGGATGTTCGGATGGTTCTTCATCACTGTTCTCTTTTGGCAGCAGTTTGCTGTCCTCGAAAACGCGGGATTCATCGATTCACTGCGCGGAAGCAGAAATCTCGCGCGCAGCGGACAGGATCTTCCGTTGTTTGAACGCCCGTTGTGGCGCGGAGCCTTCATTGCGTCCCTCTGGTTTGCGCTTGTGCTGATAATCGCGGTCGTCTCCGAGTGGACGACGCTGCACCAGTATTTTAATCAGTTGATGACCACGCAGGATCCTCAGACGCTCCTGCACCAACTGACTGAAGCCCAGCAAGCCCGGGGCTTTGATATTTCTGCTTTTGTCCTGAACCTTCTCCAAAGAATTCTCCAGCCATTGCTCGGGATCGCCTTCGTTATGCTTTATCTCGATAGCAGAATTCACCTCGAGCGATAGCGACTGACTCCAGAGGCGAACCAATCGGCGAAAAGAGAACAAGCAATCCCCCCAAAAAATCGAGCGAAGAACTGCGGATCGCCCTTCACCATCTGCGCCAGCTAGTTTGTCCGCCGGCTCCGCAGGAGGAGCGGCGCAATCGCAGTGAAATAACGGCTGGTATAAAACAGATAGCCGATGAAGGAGATTAGCTGGGCGCTGATCAACCAAATGTGACCGGCACGAGCGACGAACAAATCAGGCCAGCGCCAAATGGCGAGCGTAGAGACGAGATTGAGGACAAGAAGCAGGGGAACGAGCAGACGAATATTCAGCAACTGATCGGACATGGCGCGCGCGTAAAGGGCGCGTTCGGAATCGTCGCGTGACTCGGCGATGCGCGCGTGAATCAGCCGCATATCGTAAATAAACAGCAGCCAAACAATGCCTGCGTAAGCGGCGCTTAGTTGAAACCACGCGAGAGGACTATCGAGCCGGCTGAAAAGAATCGCTTCGCCCAGCGCGCAAGCGATGTAGAAAAAGTTGTGGCCAAACTCCAGTGGCCACTTGATCAATGTGAACGTGTGAATAATTGAGCGGGACCAAAATATAAAAATCACGCACAAACCCGCGGCTACATAAGGAAACGTGCCCCACTGCCGCGTCGAGATCAGCGCGCGGGCATTATCCGTTAAGAAAAACAGTGCAACCCCTTGGATAATGCTGACGAGGGTGAGCTCAACGTTGATGACCACCGAATCGAGTTCCCGGCGACCTTCGCTTGGCGGATTCACGACGCGACTCGTAACCGCTCAATGATTAAGCTGTCAAGGTGCCAAGGCGCTGTCGCGAAGGCCGCGAACGTGGAAGCTTCGCGGCCTTCTGCTTTCTTTCAATTGAAGCCGCCTGCTTTTCTGCTTGGCGAATCGTCGCCTGAGTCGTACTTAGAGTGATCCTGATATGGCGACGAAGACCGAAGAAAAAACAGCCACTGACAAATTAGCTGCGGCACGAAATAAGAACCTCGATCTGGCGATTCAACAGATAGCCAAGGATTACGGCGAGGGCGCGATCATGCGCCTTGGCGACGAGAAAATTGTCGATATCGATGTCATTCCCACTGGGAACATTTTAATTGATCGCGCGCTTGGTGTCGGCGGATTCCCAAGGGGCAGAGTGGTGGAAGTTTTCGGCCCGGAGTCCTCCGGGAAAACCACACTTGCGTTGACGGTCGTTGCTCAGGCGCAAAAACGTGGTGGACTGGCCGCGTTTATCGATGTCGAGCATGCTCTCGATCCTGCTTACGCGAAAAGACTCGGTGTTAATCTTGACGATCTGCTCGTCTCTCAGCCAAGCTCTGGCGAGGAAGCGCTGCGAATTTGCGAAACCCTGGTGCGCTCCAACGCTCTGGATGTAATTGTCGTTGATTCCGTGGCGGCGCTGGTCACAAGAGCGGAACTCGAAGGCGAGATCGGAGACGCAACAGTTGGCGCGCAAGCGCGACTCATGAGCGCGGCACTGCGCAAACTCACATCGCTCATCTCAAAGGCGCGAACCTGCTGCATTTTCACAAATCAAATCCGCGAAAAAATTGGCGTGATGTTTGGAAACCCGGAGACAACGCCCGGCGGAAGAGCGCTGAAATTTTACGCCAGCATGCGCGTCGATATTCGGCGCATCGGCGCGATCAAGCAGACCGACGGCGTCGTCACGGGGAATCGCACCCGCATTAAGATCGTGAAGAACAAGGTCGCGCCGCCGTTTACTGAGGCCGAGTTCGACATCATGTACAACGAGGGAATCTCCTCGACCGGCGCGCTTCTCGATGTTGCTTTGGAAAAGCAAATTATCGAGAAGCGCGGCTCCTGGTTGAACTACAAAGGCACACAACTCGCCCAGGGTCGCGACGCCGCGAAAGAAGTTTTGAAAAATGACAAGGCGCTTTACGAAGAAATTGAGACCGCGGTCAAAGCGAAGCTCGACGAGGAGAAGAGTTAACTTCGTCTAATAGCCATACCGGCCGCCGGCAACGGGAGTGCTGCTGGGGCGAAACATATTTGCGGGTTAACGCCTGCGTACTCGAATCGAGAGTTCGGTTTCAGGTTCTCAGAATTCGTGTTTATTCGTGTTCATTCGTGGTTAGGAGGATCATGACTTCAGCGGAGATCCGGCAATCATTTCTCGATTTCTTTCGCGAGAAGAAGCACACCATTGTGCCGTCGTCGTCGCTGCTGCCCGATGCGCCCAATCTCCTTTTCACCAATGCCGGCATGAACCAGTTCGTGCCGATTTTTCTTGGTCAACAAAAACCGCAGTGGAACCCGCCGCGCGTGGCCGACACGCAAAAGTGCATTCGCGCCGGCGGAAAACATAACGATCTCGAGGACGTCGGGCTCGACACTTATCACCACACGTTTTTCGAGATGCTCGGTAACTGGAGCTTCGGTGATTATTTCAAGAAGGAAGCGATTGAGTGGGCATGGGAATTACTCGTCAAACGATGGAAATTTCCAGCGCAGCGGCTTTACGCGACGGTTTATAAGCCCGGCCCGGGGGAACCGAGCGAGTTCGACCAGGAAGCCTACGAGCACTGGGCTCATTTATTTCGCGAAGCCGATCTCGATCCAAAGATTCACGTTCTCAGCAGCGGCAAGGCGGACAATTTCTGGATGATGGGCGACACGGGCCCGTGCGGGCCGTGTTCAGAAGTGCATGTCGACCTCACACCAGACGGCGACACACGCGGCGCGTTGGTGAACAAGGAGGACCCGCGCTGCATCGAGATTTGGAATCTCGTTTTCATTCAGTTCAACGCGCAACCTGTAGCCGGGGGCGGTGACCCCGGCCGCGTCGAGTATGTCCCACTCGCGGCGCGTCATGTCGATACCGGAATGGGTTTCGAGCGCGTGACCGCAATCATCCAAGGCACA
>Ga0209058_1000315_pt1 | contig 40347 bp, 38 predicted proteins | sample GraSoiAngelo_147_FD_185904 | JGI IMG/M metagenome (GOLD analysis project Ga0209058, IMG submission 185904) | Grasslands soil microbial communities from the Angelo Coastal Reserve, California, USA - 14_1009_05_40cm (SPAdes) (version 2) | ecosystem: Environmental > Terrestrial > Soil > Grasslands ... | reverse complement strand
TTCCTCTCTGCACTGGCGAGTAGTGATGGTTCTAGTAGGATTCCTTTGAGGATTTCCTGAAGTATCCCTTCCGCCACGAAACCAGAGCTACTCCTACAAGAGCCAGGGCAGCAACCCCGGCTGTGCCAGCGATTGCAGGTTGTTGCGACGTGAGCCAAGGCAGTTTGACTTCGAACGAAGCTATGTTTGAGCTGTCGTCCGTCCCGGCTAGGTGGGCCGCAGCGACGAGGGAGTAGGTTCCTATCAGCGCTGATTTCGGAAGCGAATACGTGGCCATGAAGAGGCCACTTCCGAGGCGGGTCACGTTGAGGGCAACCTTCGTATTATCAGGTCTCGTCAGTGTGATCGTTAGTTGGAGGTTTGATGAGCTGACGGGTAGACCGCCTGATGTGACGAGAACATTGGCGACTGCTGTGTCTCCTGGGAAGTAGACGGTTCCGACCGTGAGGATCAAAGAGAGACCCGAAGGTGCACCAGTAACTTGGAAGGGTGCCGTAGTTGTGACGAAGTTATTACCGTTGATTGTGAAGAGTGACTCCGTCGCTTTCACAACGTGGGGCCCCGATTGGGACACTGGTACGTTGAATGTGAAGTTGAAATTGCCCGTCGATGTGAATGCGAATCCTAAGAGTTGATCATCGAAGGTTACCAGTATCTCCGTCTGGCCATATTGGACGGGGAAGCCTGTTCCGATGACTAGGACCTTCGTGCCGACGGGTCCCGTTGGGGGTGCCAAGATCAGAGCTGGAGGTGGGAGGACTTGGACGGAGATTGGATCTGAGTGGGAGAAGGTGCCGCTCTGGCCGACAATGGTGATTGTGTAGTTTCCGGGCGGAGTGGTGGCGAGAGTGTTAACGTTGAGGGTCACTGAGGCCCCAGTCTGGTAAGGCGAGGGTGTCAGGGTCACTGAGCTGGGAGAAACTGTCGCGGTTAGACCTGTTACTGCAGGAACTTTGACTGAAAAGACGACTGTAAAACTGGTCGTTACTGGTCCTACAGGATAGACTTCGATATCTGAGCTAGCTGAAGAACCCGCCAATACTGTGAGCAATGTCGGGTATGTACTAAGGAAGAAGTCGGACCCAACAGGCTGCAGGTTCGCAGTCACGTGTACTGACGCATAATGGGACAGAGACCCACTGGTTCCACTGACGGAGAGGTCAAAGGTTGTGGTAATGTTGGTTGTTGAGTCCACTGTGAGTATCGCCTCCGCTGTCCCGTTTGGAGTGAGAACCAGGCTAGAGGGCTGGGTCGCGGTGGAGAATCCTGCTGGTGGTGAAGAAACCGTCAGACTTACCGTTCCGGAAAATCCATTCAGGCTTGTCAGAGTTACAACGGAAGATGCTGATGAACTCGACTGAGGTAGGGCGAGTCTGGAGGGGTTAGCGGAGATCGCGAAGTCTGGCGTTGTGGGCATTGCTTGTACTGCGTCTCCCATCGACATCCAGCCGTCAACAATGGGATCATCAAACGTCACGGACAAGTTACTAACCGTCGCGTTCACAACTTCATACTCTGCCGCTTCGTAACTCGGTTGGGTTATGATTGTAAATCCCTGTCCGGCAGTAGGATGCCCAGAGGGGTTACCGTGGTCGACGGCGGCAAATATCATATCGTCGGGATTGGTGGTAGAGACTTCGACAGAAGTGTCACCACCATAACCGGTGGCTGTACTTGGCAGCGCGTTATTGGGATCGAAGGGACTGTAGAAATTGGCCCCGGTTATTCCGAAGATTAGCATGCTGTTGTAATTATTCCCGCAACCAATTATCGATCCCGTAATAACATCATCGGATAGTGGGCTGACACTTACTGCCCAGAATTCCTGCAATTGCGAACGACCACTGCCATCGAAGAGAATGTCAGATCTAGCTATCCAGGACAGATCGGCAGTGTCGGAAATGTTGAATGTGCAGGAGGATTGAAGGTCAAGTTCTTCGATAGAGAATATAATGATGACATCATTCCGATGCTGGGTGCTAAGAGACGTGGAGCAGGAGCTGGTGTAGTTCGGACACCACGCTTGGGCTGTACCATCGATGGCTAGAGAGCTGACCGCAGCCACTGCATTTGGAGTTTGGATGCCTGTGCCTACTGCCTGTCTCGTGCTTGATGCAAGCAATCCCGTAAGGACGAGGAAAATGATTGCAAGAATGGGCGCCTGTTTCTTGAATAACCTTGCAAGAGAATCGGCCAAGGTTTCGCTCATAAAGCAATTCTTTAGGTTCGGAGGGATTAATAAGGAGTTACCCCTTGCAACGAGATGCCTCTGATAGAGGCCAATCAACAGGACTATCGCGTCATAGAGAAATCCGAGCTATCTCTAACGTGTCGGCAAAACTGCCTTCTTTCAGCCGCGTCGTTTTCTTTCACGAACTCTACTATGAACTTACAACCACGACCGATAGAGCCTCTGCCGCCCCCACCGAGACCCGGACTGCACATCAGCCCAAGAGAAGAAGAACTGGGAAGAAAACTCAAAGAAATGCTAGACACACTGACACTGAAAGAGAAGGCACAAGACAATGGAAGAATAGCTCAAAGCTTCAAAATAGAACCGATGCAGGTCGTGGGATCCCAGTTAGGGACTATTTGTCGTGTGATGCTCTCGTCCATCGCATTATTCCTCCATGTGCGATGAATTCTCAGGTTAGAACGACCAATCACGTCCTCTCAGAATATCGCGTAGCTTGAATAGCACGAAGAGTAGACGGTACAACTTGGTTCTGTACCAGCCGGGAACCTTGACAGGATATGGAGAGTCACTTGAAAGCTGGTTGTGAATCGTAGGTATATCGATCCAGCCGCAAGGGCTCCTGGGCGTCGCTATTTCGTGCACTCCGCGCACAAATCGAACCTTGTTGGAACAGAGCTTAGCGACAAAGCCCGGATTCCACAAGGGAACAAAACGGTTGTCCAGAAGGTTGATTCTACGAATGTTATAGTAGGGATACTGAGGCTTGAGGCTCGCTATGTAGTCGAGCAACATCTTGGGAACCTCCTCATCAGGCTCAACGAACAGAACATACTCGTTATCCAGCAATCCTTCCAGGAAGCTATTTCGTGCCTTAGCAAAATCCGTAATCTTGCCCGGAAAGTCACGACCGAGATCCACAATACGGAACTTCAATGCATCGACCGCCTCATGCAGATGCCCGCAGAGGTTTAAACTCGGGTACCATCGGATAAATTATGCTAGACGATGCGGCGAGCTTCGGGACGAATTTAAGGGGCATTAGATCTGGCTTGAACCTATCAAATGGTATTTGTCGCAGCAAGCATCTGTCACATCGCGGCTTCAGTTGTGGCACCAAATTACAAGATCCTGGTGCCAGCAGTATCCCAAACTGATTGCGAAGTCAAAATCAGCTTGGTATTGCAGAACGAAAACTCGCTCACTATCGACCAGTCCAGTTCAATCCAGTCGGGCAAGTCCAGAGCTGGTTCTCGACATTAAGCCGAGAGGGTGCTGACCCGTTCAGAAGGGTGAATAGTTCTCGGATCCAAAGACCTTGAATGTGGGACCGGCCCTGTCCACGCTCAAGATGGCACTGTCCGTTACTGCCATGGGAATGCTTGCCAAGCGCGATGGTCATTTGCCTTTGCTATGGAAGCCGTTGTCTCGGATGTCCTATCATCTGGCCTTTGATGAGAATGTCGGCTTTGCCGAGCACGCGGTCGAACTCCTCCTTCTCCTCCGGACTCAATGCGTTCTGTTCACGCATCACTCTTGCCAAGCCTCTGGCGATGAGAACCATGAGCGGCAAAACCACCTCTCGCTCTTTTCCCGGAACAAGCTTGTACATATACGGGTTGGACTCGGTCGAAAGAGACGCCTCAGCAGCGAAGGCTCCGCTTCTCCTGATGTGAAACATACCGATCAATATGGCTGTCGGCACGGAAACAAGCAAGCCGACTATAGTGAAACTTGTCAGGGTAGCGAATACAGGGCCAGTTAGATACTGGTTGTCCACGACTGCAAGCTTGTACAGGACAACTATGTTGCCGGCATAGCCGAGAACCAGGGCAAGATATGTGCCGTACCCCACCCTAAAGTAATACCAGCTTCTCCAGACAAACCTCCTAAGCCAAAGGAACCATGTCATGGAGCCGGGAATACACTGAGGCCATATCAATATCTTGCGTAAAATGTCCAGATAGCCGGCCTTGAAGTTCTATTATCCAAAGAGAGGCTACTCGCAGTGATAGACATTGGGATTATAGTCAACCGAAACATATTCTGTCCTTACGTGGAATTTTATCAGTTGCGTCAACCCTCAGTTCCGAGCCCCTTGGTACCTCTTTCTTCCTTGGCCAATATGTCCATAAGGACACGAATAGAGTAGCCGAGCAACGTTGTTGGACAGGGCCGGGCTGATCACCCTCAACGTCGGATGCGGTGGTGACGAATGGGGTGACGTCAGGGTCGACCTTGCGTATCGGACCCAGACAGATGTTCCTTCAAGACTCAATCTGAGAGCGGACGCCCATCACTTGCCTTTCCGCGACAGAGCTTTCGAGGTGACCAAATGCTGGCACATCCTCGAGCATTTGAAGGATCCTCATCTAGCATTGCGCGAGATCAATCGAGTTTCAGTTCACGCCGAATTACGTTTTCCTATCCGCGATGGTTACAAGCGTGAGTTTCTTCTCGGTTTACTAGGTTTGAGTCCAAGTGCGGTCATCCGCACTGCCCATACCTGGACTCGTCAGACACATCTCTGGATCATATCCCCTAGCGCGCTCGGTGCGAAGGATTTCTTTCAGACGGGGAGGATCGAGGTACTGTTCTTCCTACGTAAAACGAAGCTTTTCGATTGGGTTCGTCTTCCCAAACCAAAGCTCGAATGGGTGGTGCGAATTTGATTGCTGGGCCAGGCTCCTATTCTAGTTGTCGATAGAATTGGCAGTGCATGCTAGGTGATCATTCTCTTCAGTCTTGGAATTATTGCAAGCTTTTTCACAATGTATGAAGCGTCCTTCCCCCTTACTCCAACCGGCATATGAGTGATCGTAATGAAGATGAAAGCTAGGGTGGGCATCAAGCCGAAATACTTGAATTGGATATACGCGAAGTAAATCTGCCAGGGGGATATCTTAACGACCGTCGATGCTGAACCGTGTCTGATGTGGTACACGACGCTTCTCGGGCAATAAACGACTCGCCACCCACGTCTGCCCGCCCTCAGACAGTATTCCATATCCTCACAGTAGAGGAACATCTTCTCGTCAAGCAGGCCTATCTTCTCCAAGACCTTTCTCTTAATTAGGGCTGCTGCAAAAGTACATGTCTGCAGTTCGGTTGACGAGTCATACTGGCCCTGGTCAATCCTTTCCGACCCTCTATCGCCGGGCAGGTAGAACCCGTAGACAAAACTATACTGGTGGCCTGTGCTGTCGAGCAGTCCATTCGGGCGGAGGAGCTTGGGCTGGACTATCCCGATCGCCGGATCAGATTCAGCTGTTTCGATCAGCCGTTCAAGCCATCCCTCGGTAACCCATGTGTCGGGATTCAATAGAACAATGTACTCTCCACGAGCTTTGCGAATGAGTAGATTATTGGCTCGGGCAAACCCCAAGTTCGCGTTAGGGGGACTGTTGTCGTGAACCAGAACCTCGTAATCAGATGTGTATTCCCGGATGCTATCCAAACATTTTTCGACCAAGCCTGAGACCTTATAGTTCACGATCAGAATACTCGCCTTCAAAACTGGGGAATGCATGTAGGTGATCGCTTTAATCCTTGAGATTTCAGGATCAGATGGATGACGCGGGTCTCATATAGAAACATCGAGGTTCGGATCCATTGAGAATCTTAGTTGTTCATCCCAGGATGAGCATCAAGGGAGGCGGGGAACGCGTTGCAATCCATACCATGCTGGCCTCTCTCGGAAGGGGCGATGATGTAACATTGCTTTCCGAGGAGTTCGATGTCAAAGATTTCGAGGACTTCTTCGGGTGCGTCGGCTTACTCAACAGGATATCTCGTCTAACATACCCTCCATTCAAGCCGATCCTTGGAAGGGGCCTCCTACTCTACCAACGACTCTATTATTACCAGCATGAGTTTAGAAGAGTCCTGCCAGGGCGATCGAGATTCGACTTGGTGCTTGGAACACAGGATGTGGGATATACCCCATCAATAAATGCAAGCATATTGCAATATTGCTATTTCCCTGAGTATTTTAGCCATCTCCATTCGAACCCTTCCTCGCCACTCTGGAAGATCTACTATCAACCGGCGCGATTTTTCTACAGGAATCGAGCGAATCTAATCCATCAATTCTTAAGCACTTCAGACTACACAAAGAGCTTTGTCAAGAAGATCTGGGGTCGAGAATCGACCACGCTCTACCCTCCCTGTCCGATCGATCTCTACGGATCTTTGCAGGCGCAAAGAGAAAATCTGGTCGTAACCGTTGGCAGGATAGTGCCTGACAAGCGGATGCATCTGCTGGTCGAAATAGCAAGGAGACTCCCGATGTTTCGGTTCGTAATCGTCGGAAGTGTCGATCCCAAGGGCGACGCGTACTTCAACTCATTGAAGAAGAACGCCCCCGCCAACGTGTCGATAGTGCTATCACCACTGAGGCGAGTCAGGGACATACTCGCAAAGGCCAAAGTCTATGTTCACTGCATGGAAAACGAACACTTCGGGATAACGATAGTTGAAGCGATGGCGGCTGGATGCGTCCCGGTTGTTCACGACAGCGGCGGTCCAAAGGAAATTGTCACTAGCAACGTCGGATATAGATGGAGAACTCTTCAAGAGGCCACCGATCAAGTATCCAGCTTGATGAACAACGAAGAGTCGCGTGAAAGGTTTTCCAAGGCATCTTCGGAGAGAGCATTGCAGTTCAGCGCGGAAGCTTTCGAGGCTTCCATTTCTAGTATCATGCGAGCCTACGAGCAGTAGAGAATGCCTAGCCGGAATATCGATGTTATCTTCGAGAGGACGGGGGAAATCTGGCGAGTCTCCTAAGGTAGAGGAATCCTAGCAACAACGACCAGAATATTCCCAGAATAGAAACTGACGCACCGAATATGCTAGGTACATATATTTCGAAGAGAACGATAAGCCATAGAGTCCCTAAGAGACCATAATAGATGTAATTGTGTTGATAGAATAGGCCTCGACCTGTATCTCCAAATGCGTGCAAGGGTAGGCCCACCGGTAGTTTGGCAATTGGGGCAACAAGCAGAAACCACCAATAGAAGAGGCTGAGAATGACAATCCAGTCAATCGTTACATTCCATGGCGCACGAAATAGCATGAAAGTTCCTATGACCAGGTACGCGGAAAATCCTAGAATACCCATCCTCTGGCTTATCCAGAGAAATATGCTGTCCATCAAGGCGAGCAAGATCATCCACTTACGACCGTCATAACCCAGAAGTCTTCCCATGGGGAGGTTCATGGCGTACCAAATGATACCGTAGGGAGCATATCCGACAACCTTAACCTCGCGTTTCAGAACCTGCCGAAGCCGTTGCAGTCCTCCCATAATTGCAGGCTGGACATCATGAGGGAGCGGACGTTTTGCAATCCACGCAACTCGAATCAACGTCACAGCTGTTATTGTTGCGATTATTTCCCACAAGTCTTCCGCCTCAAACGAGTGTCCGAGCTCTTGCACTCCGGTTCATAAATGACGTTAAGTTTACCGTATCCGAAGCCCCCGCTGGGATTGAAAAGCAACGGAAGGATCAAGCCAAGATCCAATCAAGAAATAACAGAATGAGTCGTGTTCTGTCGATTCTAGGCGTCAGGGTTCTTGTATTAGCCCTTTCCTTGACTTTCTAGAGTCTGCAATCTCTATTCCACGCTGGTCCCAATGAACCAACACTATGGTGTGAAAGCTCCCTTGAGTGCGTACGCGGAGCGCGATATGTCAGACTTGCTCGGCAAACGTGCATGGGTGAGCGGAGCCACGATGGCATCGATGGTGAGTAAAGCCTTTAGCATCGTAGGGAATTTACCCCATTTGTCCGCGTATCTGACCATGCCGTTCGTAAACATGAATTGGACTATTTCGGGTGGCAGAACGGCTCTGCTGTAGCTCATCTGGTGGAACATCCTTATCGCAGGGAGAAATACTATTGGCACCTTTTGCGCTGCTGCGCGAGTGAACAGATCCGTGTCTCCGAAATACACCGGGAACTCCAAAGAGAACAAGCCTCCGAGTTGTCGGATAGAACTTCGCTTTATCAGGAGAAAGCTTGCGACTGGATGGTCGACAAGCATAGGGCGCTCAAACAATATGTAATTGTAATGTGATTCCCGAGCGAAGAAGTTTCGAGCCAGAACTCTATTGATGAGACGCCCGGATCTGGTGAGGTTGAAAAACAGACGCGTAAATGTGAATTCTCTTGTACAGTACTGTCGATTTCCATTTGAACTGATAAGTTGAGGGACTAGGATGGGGAAGTCATGTGAGCGGGCGAAGTCGAGCATTTTCCCGAAGTCTTCCGTGAATACTATGTCAGGGTTACAAGCCACAAGCCATTCTCCGGACGACTTCTCGACTGCAACAGCACTCGCCTGTGACAGACCGGCATTAGTCTCCTGGAAAATGGTCGTGAGGCCCAAGCGCTCTCTGGGTTCCTCTCCGATTGATGCAAGAAACTCTGTTGTGCCATCCGTGGAGTTGTTGTCAACTACTATTGTTTCGAAACGCTTAAGGTCTAATCGTTGTATTGACCTTAGACATTCCTCAATCTGAGATCTGCAGTTCCAAGCAACGATCACTATCGAAAGTATCTTCGACTCTTGTGGCTTCTCGGCAAACTCAGAAGGCTCTGCGATAGCCTCACGACCAGTCCCACGGTGCTCGCTTCTCTGTTCATCGTGCGGAGTGGTTCCATTTTGCAAGTCGATCTGCGTCTCTGGTGTTCTTGTACCTAGCAACGTCTCGGCGTGAGATTCGTTCCTTCTTAGGCAAGAGGCAGGTGGTCGGCTAATTTAATCAGTTTCGTTAGGGTAAGCAAACGGCCATTGCTCCAGATCATGGAGACTCGTTCAGGTCTGCTTGGTAATCTGTAACTGTCGAGCATTAAATTAGGCCAAGGCCCTGCTGACTATGATGAGACTTCATAACGAGATTGCAATGCGGACGCGGTCCCGTCTCACCGCCCTCCTGAGCCAATCGGACATTTAGGGTTCAGCCTACTGAGCCACTTGCAAGCAACGATAGTTCGGCGGAATCTTGGAAATCTGACCTTGTCTTTAGGTCATAGACGTGACGCTCGAAGAGGGCTGCAGCAGAGACATAGATGGTCGATGAGCCGCGCAAGTCACCAAACAACCATTGATATCATGGTCAAGACACTCTAGAAATGGACAATCCATTCATTCCTGATTCTGGGCAAGCGGATTCGACGGAAAAATCTGGCCTTTCTGCCCAGTCTAACAAAATTGAACACTTCCATGTCGCCGTACCGCCAGCCCAATGGTCCGGCAAGTATCCAGGGATAGATAATCCAGAGATGGGCATGACGGACCCGTGTTTTATACGCATATCTGACTTCCTTTAAACTCATATCGAGAAGCCCCACAAGTACGTATCTCTTGTACCCATCACCTAATGGAAACCTCAATTCGCCAGTCCGGGCTACCCGGCGGATTTCTCTCAATGCTTGATGAGGATTCGCCAAATGTTCTAGGACATGCCAGCATCTTGCATAGTCAAATACCCTGTCTCGAAAGGGAAGATAGTGGGCGTCAGCGCGAAGATTCAAAACCGACGGTACGCCTATTTGCGTCGAATACCTGACATCTACCCTGACGTCTCCCCAATTATCGGGCCCGCAACCTATGTTGACGTTCAGGGCCAAGGTTGAGCCCTCATTTTTTCTCGGCCCCGTCACTTTAGCTTTGCTGGATCGTCTAGTGGTTTTCAAAGAAACGCTTTGACCAAGCGTACACAGGAAGATTTGGCACACTTGTTAGGCTACAGAGACTTCGTGCGCATGTACAGGGCGTAAACAGAACGTTAGCTAGAAACTGCCTTTAATAGACTTACAATCCTGCTCTAATCCATATGTTACGCGGAGTCAAGTTGTTAGCCGTTCACGAAAAGCTACCGTGGTGATTTCGAAACCCCGTGCCTCTACCATCCAACAGGGCAAATTACTCATTTCTTAGCTACTTAGCGAGATGAATTGCACTGGGCGTATGAACCAGACATGAACTCTCCTGTACCGTTTTGAAGCGTCAGTGTGAGGGTTCTGACCCATGTGGGAAAACTTGCTTACTTCCCGAGACATGTAGCCGAATACTATATCAATATCCAGAGGGGATTTGCACATGAAAGTCTGATGCAAAAGCGGGTCTTGTTGCTGCCCTTGATATGGGGAGCATACGGCATCGGGCTGGTCGTGGTTCTAAACTATCTCTTGGGGCCTATTTTCAACAATCTCGCCACCATTTTTCATTATTCTGGAAACGATAAGCCGATAGGTGGCTCTTATCTTCCTGCCCTCTTCTTCAATGTAGCCGCATTGTTTGCCATGATCGGATTTAGCCTGTGGGCACTTGGAATCTGGAGCGTCAACCTTTCTGATCCTAAGATAAGGCGGGACTTGGCGGCTATGGGGGTGCTATTGGGCAGCGGTTTTCTTGTTTTCTATAACGCTATATTCGTCTTTTCCCTCTTGGCGGCGCTGGTTTATTTTCTTGCCACGAACATAGAGTAACCTCCGGACAAATGCTCGCGGGTTTCTTCTCTTTCGTGCAATGAGGAGTTCCTCGTTCACAGGGTTCCTAAGGAGCATACCACACAGGATCTCTCCAGGGACCATTTCCCCCATACAGACTAAAATCTCATACTCATTAGCATGAGCAGTGTGAGAGATCTTGGAAAGGGTGCTGCAATCCCGCTTGGTCCTTGTAGCCTGGGCGCCTTCTTCTCCCAGATTCGATGACTTGGCCCCCCAACTGAATGGACGGGTCATCCTTCTCAATATACTCTTTGGAAAGAAATGGGCAGCTCCCATACGATATCTTATTTTGGCATTGAAGACCTTCTCGCTACTCTCGAAGGAGAGGCCCAACAACGTACTGGCACAAAATCCTCCAATTTTCTGTCCGCTCGTGCTAGTCGTGGCCAGTCGCATCATAGGATTCAAACTAATAGTCGATCACCACGCAGTATGGAGCATCAAATCCATTCGACAACCATTTCTGTCCCAATTGATCGCCACCTTCGAGAGATTCGTTGTCAGAAACGCCAGCGCTAACACTTCGGCCAACGAGAATTGGACAAGAATGCTTCGAACTAAGGGAGCGCGAGACGTGTTCACTTACCATGACTTCGTTCCAAGACAGAAAACGTCTCGGACCGAGAGAAGAATTTCTGTTCAACGCACTCTTCCCGTCCACAGTTTCCTAGTCATTGCTGCTCACGGAGGGCATCCAGAAGAGCTGCTGGAGGAGGAGGTTTCATCCGTTCAGAGGCTAGAGGGGTATGTTCTTGCTATCACCGGCAGGCCGGAGAAGATGCGGCAACGCCTTGCTAGGCTCACCCCATCCAGAAATGTGATCTACGCAGGTTATCTTAACCAGGCGGACTACGATGCACTGAAGGGAGAGGCAGACGCCGCACTATCATTAAGCAAGGAGCCGAACACAGTTCCACATGCAATACACGAGTTCCTGTCCATTCGAGTCCCGACCATAACCCTGAAGGACGAGCTTCTCCGTTCCATTTTCGACGGCGCTATTGTCGAAGCGGTAGACGCTCGCCCAGACTCCATCAGGGACCTTTTGAGGATGACATGCGAGAACGCGGAATTCAGACAGAAGGTGCTTGAGAGCATAGATCGCAACTACGAGAGACGTTCCAAAATGCACGAAGACGAGATTTCAAGGCTAACACGGATCATAGAGAAATAGCTATCGGCCGTCCTGCAGCTCGCTATTCTCGAACAGCATTAGTCAATGGATAGCGGGATTGGGGGGAGTGGCAACACACATGAAGAACACAGATCTACTTTTAAGGTTACTTGGGATCGAGAGCAGCTTGCAATGCTGCCGGGCGTGAGGGCGTACGATCTGAGAAAGAATGTGGATGAACGCGGATTCTTTGCGGAGATTCTACGTGATGACTGGCTGGACTTTCTTGGAGATGACAAGATCGTTCAAGCCAACCTGTCATTTACACATCCAGGAATGATAAGAGCATGGCATCGTCACGATCGTGGTCAAGTAGACTATTTCGCCGTCCTAAAGGGTGCTTTGAAGATCTGCGCGTATGACGACAAGCAAGGTTCACCAACTAGAGGTCAGCTGGACGAGGTCGTCGCCAGTGGGGAGCGGCTCCAAGTGGTCAGGATACCGGGGGGTTACTGGCATGGCACCAAGACCTTGGGTGGCGAGCCTTCACTTACAGTCTATTTCGTAAATCGCCTCTATGATCTCAAACACCCTGATGAGGAACGTAGGCCCTGGAATGATCCAGCGATAGTTGACCCAAAGACGTCGAAACCTTTCGATTGGAACAAACCGCCGCACAAGTAGAATTTCTTAGGACTGGCTTTACGACGATTTCAAGGACTGCCTCTTCATCTCCCCGATGCCCTCGTCCACCGTAAGAAATTTCATGCCTAAGTTTTTTTCCGCTTCGTCTATCCGAAGGCAGCTGTTCTTCGGTCTTTCCGCGAGCTGTTTGAACTCGCCGCTGGTCACAGGCTGGATTAGGCGTGTTTCGTAGCCGAAGATTTCGGCAACCTTCGTAGCGAATTCAAATCGACTCACGCATGATCCGCCTGCTGTATGGAAAATACCATTCTCGCTGTGTTCTGTTAGTCTGAGCAGAGCCTCCGCAAGGTTATCGGCGAAGGTCGGAGAGCTGTACTGATCGGTCACCGCTTTGACTGTCTCCTTTTTCTTGAGCTTGTCCAAGACGAACATGGCGAAGTTCATCGGCTTACCTGAATCAGAAGCTGTCCTCTTCACCACGGTAGGATTCCAGCCGTATATGACACTCGGCCTGGCGATGGCGTAGCTCGGAAGGCTTGACACGATTTTCTCGGCTTCCAGCTTGGTTTGACCATATACCTGGAATGGGCTTGGAGGGTCCCGCTCTGAATAGTGTCCAGATTTTCCGTCGAAGACGAAGTCTGTGGACACTTGGATAAGTCTGCATTGTCTGTCTCGGGCGGCCTCAGCGAGATTCCTCACTCCATCAACATTCACTCTCTGCGCTTCCTCCTTGTGGGTCTCACAATAATCGACATTGGTAACCGCGGCTGTATTGACAATCGCTTCAGGCCGAATCTTCTCTACCAACTCTCGCGTGGCTACACCGTCGGTTATGTCGAGGTCCAGTGTCTTGGGGAGAGGTGATCTTCGCGAGTGTTGCGTCCCATACGCATCGAACCCGTACCGCTCCGCGAGCGCGACGACTTTTGACCCGACCAGACCTGTGGAGCCTATCACGAGGAGCCTTTCCAATTTGAGCTCGCTATTTCCAGGAGTAGCCTTTTCAAGCTTCGGCTGACCAGTCTCTCGCCAACCGGGCATGAACCCTGGCAATTCGCGACTGCAGATACGACTGACCGAGAGACCATCACATTTCGATACTGCGACCCCCTCTATGAGCAGATTGGTGTGTGCCGTCGAGGTGAGACATTGGACAACCTAATTGTGACAGGCGGACTGGGGTTCATTGGAAGCAACTTCATCCATCACATCATCCGATCAAGACAGGATCTTAGAGTAACGAATATCGATGCTCAACTAACGGGCAGCAACCCGGAGAATGTTCGAGAACTTGCCAGGAATGCTCGATACCGATTCGTCAAAGGAGACCTAGCCGACTACTCGTTTACACGAAGAGTCCTGAAGAAGGCGGACCTCGTCGTCAACTTTGCTGCTCAGACCCATGTCGACAGGAGCATAGCTCGACCCGAGCCTTTCTTCGAGAGCAATGCTAGGGGAGCCTTCCACCTTTTCCAAGCCGCCAAGGAAAACAAGATCACCAAGTTGGTGCATATATCAACCGACGAGGTCTACGGGTCCATAGACTCGGGATCCTTCGGCGAAGAGAGTCCTTTGCGCCCGTCGAGTCCGTATTCCGCCACAAAGGCCGCGGCGGACCTGATGGCGCGTGCTTGGTGCACAACTTACAACCTCCCCGTTGTCACCCTTCGGTCCACGAACAATTTCGGCCCGAGACAACACCCCGAGAAGTTCATCCCCAAGGCTATTGTTAGGGCGTTGCGCAAGCTGGACCTCCCGCTCTACGGAGAAGGAAGACAAATTCGTGACTGGATCTACGTCATAGACTTCTGTACAGCCATCGAAGCTGCCCTTGACAAGGGGACGGCTGGCGAGATCTACAACATCTCAGCCGGAAACGAGCTGACCAACATGGACGTCGCCAAGAGGCTGCTCAAGCAGCTCCACGAACTTGAAACTAGGATAGTCAACGTTGAGGACAGACCCGGGCACGATTTCAGATACAGCTTGGACTCCGAGAAGGCTCGGAGGACTCTGGGCTGGAAGCCCGCATACTCATTCGAGGATGGACTCGCCCTGACAATTGACTGGTATAGCCGAAATGAAGCCTGGTGGCGGCCCCTGGCCACCAAGAAGGTTCTCTCAGAGACTCCTTGGAAGGAACGAAAGTAAGTCTACGAAAGTTCAGGGCGTCTATCCTCCAAACGAAATATGGGTCCAGGCTGAGAATTGAGAATTCGGACAAGTTCTAGAACATCAGAAAAGTGTTGTCGCCGACCACAAACGTTCTTCCAGTGGACTGGGTTTTTCCAGCTGTTATTCGGGAGTTCTTTCCGATGATACTGTCCACTATTCTCTCTCTGCAGTCGATGACAGTCCCATCAAGGATTATGCTGTTCTGTATCTGAACGCTAGAAATTTTCACGTGGCTCCCAATGGAGACATGAGGTCCAACACGGGCTTCTCCGCTGATCTCCGAATTGTCTCCAACTACGACGGGGCCTTGTAGGGCTACTCCCCGGTTCACAACCGTCCCATCTCCTAGCTGAACACTTCCAGAGATGATGACGCCTTGTTCGATCCTACCTTTGTTCGAAGGTTTCAGATCATCGAGGACCAATCGGTTGGCTTCGAGAATGTCTTCTGGTCGTCCGGTGTCCTTCCACCATCCAGACACTTCGTGGAAGACGATCCTTCCTCCCTTGTCAAGTAGGTTCTGGATCGCGTCCGTTATCTCTAATTCGTTTCGCCAACTCGGCCTCAAACTCTCTATCGCCGAGAAGATGGTCGGCTTGAAGAAGTAGACGCCCGCGAGTGCCAGATCGCTAAGGTACTGCTTCGGCTTCTCCAGGAGTTTAACAATTCTCCCATTCCGAATCTCGACGACTCCAAATCTGCTAGGATCTTGAACCCGGCTCAAGACGACCATCGCGTCCGCCCGAGATTCCAGGAATTCACGCGCCAGTTCCGGGATATTGTCTTTCAACAGATTATCTCCCAAATGGACAATGAAGGGCGAGTTCTTCAGAAAATCGCGCGAGATTAGAACAGCGTGGGCTATTCCTCTGGGGTCTGGCTGGTCGATGTAGGTAATATTCACACCGAACTGCGAACCGTCGCCGAGCGCCTCTCGGATCCCCTCATGCAAAGGGCCTAGAATGACCCCGATCTGTTTGATGCCAGCGGATCGTAGCTGGTCGAAACCGTACATGAGCATCGGCTTGTTGGCGATGGGAAGCATATGCTTATTTCCCGTATAGGTCAAGGGACGGAGTCGGGTACCGTGCCCCCCGGCGAGCAATAGTCCCTTTAGATTCGTCAGGTAGCCATGCCTCCAGAGTTGTGCGCATTTATCGCATCAATAAATGAGTTCATGTTCACGTATGGCTTGCCATTACAAAACAAGAAGCACTCTCTGTTTGACTCGGGGGGCTTGGAACCAACGCTTAGGCGAGGCCGCTATCGACCGAAGGTACAAGGGCCTAAGGGAGTGTGTGGAGACGCAGTCTAAGTAAGGCCGACGCTGAGAACACTAGCGGAGTAGACTCCGGGGGAGTCTGATTTGAGGAAAATGGCTAGCGTGACTTGCTGAGGCGTGTTCCATCCCTGGCTTTGCCAGATTGATACAGGGTCCATCCTCACGGTGTTCCAGGCAGATGCCTTTGTAGGAACGACGACGGTAGTGTTGGATGAGTATGTGGTTATGCTCTCCTGGTTCGTCCGGTTCGAGAAGACGAAATACAAGATGTGAGTTCCGTCCGTCACGCTGGCCGCGAACATGACATTCGCCGCAACGCCCTTCGTGCCCTGAGGCTCGAAGTTGATGTTAATGCTGGTGGTGTTGAAAAGGACTCTCTGCGAGAGTGCCAATTGTTCAATCCCGATACCGGCGTTCGTATAGTTCAAAATCATCTGTAGCCCGTCCGTCCCGTTCACGCCCGAAGGAGAGATTCGGGATGCAGTAAGGTCAGTGTTGACAGGGGAAAGTTTCCAGCTGAAGGGCACTTTTTTCCCTACGCTCGCATCCAGTGTCCACCACTTCAGACGCGGGTTCGCGACTGGAGGGGCTGGAATGTTTGCCTTGTAGGACGACGATTCGCCCAAGAGCTGGTTGGTCAGTCTGTCATAGATCATTACGTGGAACTGAGCTCCTCTTGGGACGGCGCTCAAGGCGTCTGGAGCAGTTATGAGGTACGAGTTCTGCGCTCCCGACTCTAGAAGTGCCGTCGAACTTGTGGTCCAGAAGTAGGTCAGCGGGTTCCACCATTTCACGAAGAAGGTGGGCGACACCGGTGTGGAGAATAGATTCTTCAGAGTGACGTTGATCATGGTCGCGGCCCCGATATTGTCCGGGTCCATCACGCCGTTAATCTGGATCGATGCCCGCTGCGTCGCAGCCTGAGATATGTAGGCACCAGACACGCCGACAAAAGCGAAGGTGAGAGCCACCAGCACCATCAGTGAAGGAGTTAGTCTCCTCCTAGTGATTCTTAGAAATGTTTCAGTTGGCGGCCGCCAGTCAATGTTCGGTAGCCTCATCGAGAATAGGGCTCGCAGATTCGGACCTCCGAGACGCGCTAGTTCGATAACTAGGGGGAATCCCCAGTAGGCCATGTAGTTGGGAAACGATCGATAGTAGAGGAAGAAGATGAATATCGGGAAGGCGAAGACCATACTGTTCAAGCCCCGATAGTTTCGAGCGTAGGTGTATAGAAGGAAGCTGGAGGCGCCGAGTACCAAGATCAGATAGAAGGAGGAAGGCAGGGCAACACCAAGGTCTAGTAGGATGTCGGAGAGACCTATGCCACCCGGAACCTGAGAGGGAGAATTCGGCAGATAGGGAACTACGACAGCGCTCCACCATGCATTTGGAGAGGCGATTATGAAGGGAAGGTTGGGCAACAAGAATGCGGTGGTCATCAGCGCAACATTCGTGAGAAGACTACGTGTTCGTGATTGTGGAGTTTCGTGCCAGAGTCGAATAAGAAGGAAAGGTGCGACGACGATGGCAATCTGTTTAGTTGCGATCGCCAAGCCTAGAGTGGCCCAGCTGGCTTTCGGGTGACGGTACCAGAGAAATGCTGTAAGGACGAGGAAGAAGGCCCAGACACTATCAGTCCAGCCGCCTGCGATTACGACCGGAAATAGGCCAAAGGGTGCGAGACTCATGCTCTTGAACTTGGCCGGGGCCAATCCGAAGACGATTAGGATTGATAGAAGGAAGAATATGAAGACGGTATCCCGCAGATCACGAATGCCCAGGACATAGAATGGGAGGACCGACAGGAAGCTTAGCGAGGGATAGGCTAGGTGGAAGTCGAAGGAGCCGTCAACGCCCGGCGTGTAGAATGAGGGGGAGAAGCCAAACTGGTCGAGCAAAGGCTTGATCGAAAAGCCGTATGGACTCTGCAGCTCGAGAACCTTCAACACTCCCATATAGGTTCCAACAACCGTGTCCGTCGTGTAGCTGACGATGAGGACTCTTGAGACGATAACATACAGCGCAATTATCGCCGTAAGGTGGCCAAGCAAAGAGAGCTGATTGGCGCGAAGCATGGTGAGCTTCTTTCCATGCGCTGAGATGAGATTGAAGAGGCCAAACCCGATCAACCCTGCGGATAGGGCCAAAACTTCGATTACTAATGGTCGGACTACTAGTAGCAGAACGCCTGCGAGAATCAGGAATCCTCCTGAAGCTCCCAGGCCGACACGAGTCCACCTTGCAGCGGTGGAGAGGCCTTCGCGTAGTCCAAGATAATTGTAGAGCTTGTTAATGGCCCATTGCGGCGCACCGAGTAATCTCGTCAAGAACAAACCTCTTCTCACTCTACTTGCCGCCCATCGTCTCTGAAATGATTGTGGTGCTGGAATTTTCCCACTTAAGGATTACGTGGAAAATAGCTCTACGGCTTGGGACAACCTCGTTATGAAAGGAAGAATCGCTGCAACGTTGAATCTCTAGTCGAGACGCCCTTTCCAGGAACCCGTCTCACCTATCGTGTCCTCGATCAGTTCGCAGACGATGTGTCCTATCATGATATGACACTCCTGTATCCTCTGCGCGTCATCTGAGGGGACAACCACTTCGTGATCACACAACGAGGCGAGCTGCCCGCCCCCAGAACCAGTCAGGGCGATGGTTTTCGCCCCGATCTTCCTTGCTTCCTGGACGCCTCTGATAACGTTCTGCGAGCGGCCGGTTGTACTGATGCAGACGGCAACGTCGTCCGGCTCCACTGTCGCCTGGACCTGACGTGAGAAGACTTCGTCGAAACCGATGTCGTTGCCTATGGCGGTCAGAACTGAGGTGTTGGTCGTTAGGGCAGACGCTCTGAGGGCAGGACGCATTCTCTTAAACTTCCCAACAAGCTCCGCCGATATGTGCTGAGCGTCGGCAGCACTTCCGCCGTTTCCGAAGAAGACAACCTTTCGACCCTTTTGCAGTGCCATAGTCATGATGTGAGCCATCTCGACGATATCATCGAGACACTCTCTCGCAACTCGTTCCTTTGTTTCGATGCTGCTACGTATGGCTGCGAGTGCAGCGGAGGATGGGCTAGCTTCTTCCGCTGGTCGCTTGTGAGCTAGTCGGCTATTTTGCATCGTCTCTCATGGTCCTACTTTGGGCTCCGCCAGGTTTGCAAACCCTCGAGATCGAATCTGACCGGAAAGGCCTTCCCACCGAGATGCTCTACCTCTTTTTCCACATGGACCCGTTTGCCAGGCTCACAGTATAGGAAGAGGAATCCTCCGCCTCCCGCCCCTAGAAGTTTGCCGCCTATAGCTCCGTTCCGCCGGGCGGCTTGGAGTAGCTTGTCGATCTCATTATTGGATATCGCGGAGTCAAGCGCTTTCTTCGTCTCCCACTCAGAGTTCAGCAGTCCAGCGAACTCTGTGAGGTTGCCGGTAAGGAGGGAGTCTTTCATCTGGAGCGTCAGTTCCTTCATACGCTCGAGCGCGTCCATGACCTTCAACTCCTTATTTTCGTACGACTCTATCTGCCTCTGAAGAATACCCCCCGAACGTCGCGTCGTCCCGGTGAAGCAGAGGAGGCTACTATACTCCAGTTCGTTCAAGGTCTCTCGCTTTATGCGAAGAGGATTGACGATGTTCGCCTCTTTCTTGAACTCGATCAGGTTGAAGCCCCCAAAGGTTGACGCGTATTGATCCTGCAAACCTCCTGGAATTCCGACATCGTTCCTTTCGACATCGTAGGCAAGATTTGCTATGTCGTAGTCTGTCATCGAAGTGCCCTTCCATTCGCGGAAGGCGCCTATGAGTGCGACGCACAGTGCCGAAGACGATCCCAGCCCTGCGCCCGGGACAGCGTCGTATCTGAGATTTGCATCAAATCCTTCGTCCACCTGAAAGCGCTTGGCGACCGCTTGGACGAACTCCACCTCTCCACTAGTCTCCAGCTGACCAAGTCTCCCGGGTCCAGTAGAGACATCTTGGTCTTCCCTGGATACGGTAACCATCCCATCAGTTCGAGAGGCAATGGAGCAGTAGGCATAATTCTGAATCGTAGAAGAGAGAACGACCCCGCCCTTCAATCCGGGATAGGGAGGGACATCTGTTCCTCCTCCCGCGTAGCTGACTCTGAGAGGAGCTCTGGCCCTAATCTTCACCATATCATCTCAGCACTCCCAACCTTTCTCTCCGCCTTGGATGATACTAGAAGCTGCCTTCTGCAAATCTCCCACGTTCGTCTGGACACGAATACCACGGCACCCAGCCCTCTTCGCCGCTTCAAGATCAATCTCCTTGTCACCAATCATCCAAGAACCCCCCAGATCGATCCCAAGGTCCTTTGCAGCCCTTAGAATGAGGCCAGGCTCGGGCTTTCGACAGCTGCATCCCTCTCCAGGCAGGTGCGGACAGTAGTAGATACCATCCACAAAACAACCCACCCGTTTGAGCTCGGACTTCAACTTCTCATGAATCCTGCCCATTTCGTCGTGAGTAGTCAGTCTCCTTCCGACTACAGACTGGTTGGTCACAACAATCAATCGGAATCCGCGATCTCGAAGAGCACGAAGCGGCGGTCCGATACCAGGCAGAATCTCAAGCTCTTTCGGTGTCTTGACGTAGTCGGGTCTCTCTCGTGTCAGCACACCGTCCCTATCTAAGAAGACCGCTTTGAGACTCGTCTGTCTGCCCTCCGTCCCGCTCTTCGATATCTGAATTAATAGTATTTTCCAGAGCCATTATCAGCAAAGAAGATGAGGATAGGTTAAGAGTCGAACAGGTACGGAAGCCTTGACAACTAGCAAGAGGCCGATAGCCGGTATGAAGCCTGAGTCACCCATAACAAAAACGTGAATTGCTCAATATGGAGTCATGGATATATATCTCAGCGATTTCGCTCGCCTTCAGCATACCAGGCCTATTGTTTTCCTACTACAGTGTGATTCTTTTCCTGAGCACACTCCGCTATCCAAGAACCCTCGCGGAAAGCTCGTCCCTTCGAGAGACCCCCTTCGTCTCATTTCTCATAGCGACATTCAACGAGAAGTTCGTCATAGCCAACACGTTGGACGAAATCAAGAACCTCGACTACCCAAGAGACAAGCTACAAGTCGTGGTCGCAGACGACTCTTCCGACGAAACCGTTGAGGTGATCGACCAGAAAGTACTGGAGCTCAACAGCCTAGGCATACAGGCTGTAGTTTCAAGAAGGAAGGCCAGGAAGGGTTTCAAGAGTGGTGCGCTAAACCAGGCAGCCTCGCTACTCAAGGGTGATTACGTCCTGCTCCTGGACGCGGATTCCACAGTCAGGCCGGATATACTGACGAAAGGGCTGAACGCCTTCAGTCGAGACGCTCGGATTGGGTTCGTCTCATTTCGAGTCGGCCACTACAACCGAGAACAGAACTTGACGACCCGACTATTTGCGCTCCAGCTTGACCAAGGAGATACCGTCACAAAAATGGGCGCTTATTCGATTGACGCTCCATACTCCTTCCAAGGCGGGTTTGTCCTAGTCTCGATGGCCGTGCTGAGACAGGTTGGTTTCTGGGCGAACGAGTCGATCGTCGAGGATGCCTATTTGTCCTGTAAAATATACTGTGCGGGATATAGGGGAGTATACTTGAGCGATGTTCGAATATTCAGCGAGGACCCGTCGAGCCTGGAGGTCTGGAAGAAACAGGCTGCTCGTGTAGCGCAGGGATGGGCGAATTGTGCTATTACCAACGGACGAAAGATCCTGAGTTGCAAAAAGCTCTCTATCTGGAGAAGAATCGTCCTGTTTTCCACCTTGGTCGGGCCCTTCCAAGGACTGAGCTGGATAGTTGTAACATTCGTGTCGGCACTCGGACTAATATTCGGGCTGAGTGCCCCCTCAAACTCGATATTTTCTAGTCCGATCTACATCCTGGTCGTTACATTGCCTGTAGTTTCCTTTTTCGGTTCAGGGATCTATGCTCTCTACATCCAAAAGATAATGAGTCTGCGCAACCTCGCCCTTCTTCCCCTACTCTCCTACACGACCTCCTGCATGACCACCGCGATGACGATCGGCTTCCTGAACGGCATGAGAGGCAAGACGGGCTTTTTCTTCAGAACTCCAAAGCACGGCCTTGGTAAAGGTGGGAACGAGCAGTATCATCGTGATATTCGTCTCGACAGGATTGCAGTCGCAGAAGGGATCTTCGCCGCAACGGCGCTCGCGATGAGCGTGGTCGTACTCTTCGACGGGGTTTGGGCCTTAGGCCTGACCCTTGCTGGTTTCGGCGCTTTGACACTCAAATCAATGAATCTCTCTCGCATTCTCTCACCTAAGTCATTGTAGTATCCTTACGGGATCTGACATGGATAGGATGGTCAGAGGCTCATGACCTATTTCCTGAGCCAGATAAAGTACTGATATCCAACATTCGGGAATGTCGGGGCGCTTACGAGTTGATAGTTCGAGTTTACCCATCTGGACACGCCTTCGGTTCCCGGAAATCCGTACCAGAGAAAATCGTCTGGGTAAGGTACTGGTCCGGTACCGAGGATGAAAACCAGCACCGTGGTGTTGTGCGACTGCCAAGCTTCCACAAATTCGGAAGGCGAAACGGCTCCCAGACCTTCATGTGTGACGCCATCAGCGTCAACATAAGTTGTGTTGAAAATGTCGTTGTAGGCGGCTTGGAAAGGCCATTGAGTAGAATTGGGAGGCTGAATCAGCCTCGACGCGAAGAAGGCGATACTGCCCTCGCTGGTCCATATGGCATTTCCTTCCAGAGTGATGCTCGCAACGTAATGGCCTATGGCTTGGTTCGCCAGAGTGTAGGGGCTGTTGGATAGAAAGCCGGACTGATAGGGAAATATCACGACCGCGCTTACTACTAGGCCAATCACCATCGCCCCATGGAAGTAGTCCCATGGAACCAGGCGGGCTCTCTTTCGCAGAGTCAGGAGAATCTGCTTGGCAATTTTCTCGACTGGGCCAGTCGTCATGCAGACTAGGAAAGGCGTCAGGTAAGCCACATAGTGGTTCAATACTATCCTCGGGATCGCAAATACCATTACAAGATTGGCTATTAGCACCCATGCGGGCAGCAATATCATGGGGTCCGCCCCGGACTTGACGCGGCGCACGATTTCCAAGCTCCCGACCGTAGCCAGTATGAAAATCGGCAGGAGCTGCCATATGGCCTGTTCGATGTGATAGACTCGTTCGACGAAGGTGAAAGCTGGCCTCAAGCTTGTCTGCAGCCCCAGGCTCTGAACGATGAAGTTGGGTAGCGCCGCCCTCCACGTGATCATGAGTCCCAACACCAACAATATCGCAGCAGCGCCACCAACGACTAGGCAGGCCGCCTGCTTCGGAAAAAGTTCAAGGAATCGATTCCTTCTGGCCTTCAGCTGATAGATTGCCAGAAACCCCAAGAGTGACACTGCAAAGAAAAGGGCGGTAAACCAAATCATCACTGCGATACCAAGTAGGACGCCGGAAACAGCGAGGCGAGAGTTCGACCCTTTCTCAAGACCTCTAACGAAGAAGACTGTTCCCAGGAGGATCGGAACATCGAAAATAGTAAACTCCAGAGGAGTAGTAGTCGCAAAGGGTAGGGGATACAAGGCAAAAAGCGCCAATCCCAGCAAAGGATGGATTGACGCCGGACTGGGCGATCGTAAGATTCTGAAGAGCCAGTAGCAAATGCCCGCGTCTAGTAGGTATGTCGATAGGTTGAAGGTTCGCAGGACCAGCAGGTTTCCCTGAGCGAGTAGGGCCGAAGGAATGAGTACTAAGTAGCCAATGGGAGGATGCGCGAGCATTATCTGTGAATAGGGCGTGACCCCTCTTCCGATGGCATAGGCCGCGTAAGCATAGATGGATTCATCACTCAGGAAACCGTTACTCAAGATACCGGGAAAACGGATGAGGAACCCGGCAATCAGGATTACTGCGACAGCTATGGGCTCTCTCGCGGGTCTCTTCGTTCGGAGGGTTTCGTTCGCACTCGAAAAGTTCCTGCATGACAGATTTCTTCGCCTCGAACTGTTCGTGACCGCGGCCTCTAACCCAGGGTCAAAACACGCTTCCGACTTCAAGACTTCGTCCCATCTTTCCCTCGGCAAACGCTTTCTCATTCACGTAAGAGGAGCGCGGGAGCGGAAGGCCACTCAGCTGACTGAAGGCTCGTCTTTTCATGATGTAGAATTGGATCGGAACCAAGGGTTTGGCCATAGAAGATCGTATCACGTTATCTGAAACAATTCGACGGAGTTGTGAGGCTCTCCTCGCCTCTACGACCTGCCTGAGGTTCGCTATCATCCACAGGTAGGATCTCACCGTGTCCATGCCGAATCTGCGTTTTCCTTTCGCGGCAAAGTAGAAGAGTGAAGTGAGGTCTAGGAAGATACGGATTGGAAAGAAGCGGCCCAGCGATGGCAAAGAATAGTTCTTGACCAGAGTTAATAGATTGTTTCTATGTTTGAGGAAGGACGTTCTCGGAACCGGGGTGGCTCCCCCTAGGTGGTAGACGATTGAGGCTGGAACGGACACGACTCTATAGCCCCGCATTCGGAGTCTCCAGCTGAGGTCGATCTCCTCCATCTGGAACTGAAAGAGGTCATCCAAGTAGCCTACCTCTGCTACGGATCTCAGTCTTAGAAACATTGCCGCTCCACTCGCCCAGAATATATCCACTGTCTTATCGTATTGCCCAAAGTCTTCTTCAGTCTGGTCGAAGAGTCGGCCCCGTGTGAAGGGCACTCCGCAGAGATCTAGCATTCCGCCACAGGCGCCGTTATACTCGAAGAAGCTAGGGTTGCTGAGCATTCTCAGCTTCGGCTGGCAAGCTGCGATCGAAGGATCGCATTCGGCCTCCTCGACGAGTCTAGCCAACCATTTTGGGTCGACAACGATATCATCGTTCAGAAGCACTGCATAGGTTCCTGTCACTCTCTTCAGGGCGAAGTTGCAAGCGCGAACGAAGCCCATGTTCCGGAATGTCCTAAGGGTCCTCAGTTTGCCTTTGAAAGCGTTCTCCGCCTTCTCTGTCGACCCGTCTGTAGACCCGTTGTCTACCAAAACAACCTCCAGATTGTCATATTCAGACTCGATCACGGATTTCAAAGCGTTATAGAGAGGGTCGAACCCTCTCACATGGATCACAATTACGGAGACCGCAGGACTGGGGATGGTTACTGACCTGATTCTCGTCGATTCCTGCTCAGGTGGAAGTCACGCCAAATTCGCAGAATCGTCGTCAGTTCTTGGACTGCTGCTTTGACAATCTTGGAACCACTGTAGACTCTGCTCGCCCCTATCCTCGGCCTATATGCTACCGGAACTTCAATCATGCGACATCCGTGAAGGGATGCGATAGCAGTAAACTCGAGCCAGAAGTTGTATTTTGAATACTTTACTCTGCGGGCAATGCGTTGCGCGGGGCCAAGCCGCATCAGCCTGAAGGCGCTAGTGACATCTCTTTGCTTTGAGCGAAACAGAATCCTTTCGAGTATTCTCAGACCTGTCGATAGAAAAACCCGTAAGGGGGTTTCGGTTCTGGTAATCCTCGTCCCTACGACGATGTCTGCTTCGTTTTTTCTCAGTTCGTGCCACAGGATCCGGAAGTCTGAAGGGTCGTATTGTCCATCAGAGTCCATGAACAAAATGTAGTCTGTTTTCCCGTTTACTCCAAGGATTGCATCTTTTGCTGCTAGGGGGTAACCCTTCCGGGTTGATCCCAAACGTATCTGCAGGTTCGGTAATTCAGAGGCGGTTGAGATCAGCGCGTTCTTTGTATCGTCGGTGCTTCCGTCTTCAGACACGACAAAGGCTACATTATCCCAAACTTTGGTGATCTTTCGCGAGGCTTCTAGTATAGTGGATCGTATAGTGTCCCCTTCATTGAAGACAGGCATTACAACGGTTAGTTGAGCTTCATTAGTCTCAAGCGCCTGCAAGTTGTTGTGTCCGCTCGTACAGCATTTTTTCCACTACTCCGCCGTTGGGCTTGTGGCTCCTCACATACCAGTCTATCGTGGATCTCATTCCCTCCTTGAGGCTTACCCCAGGTTCCCAGCCCAATAGCGCACGGGCTCTGGAAATGTCGAGGGCACGACTTCGGACCCCGACAGGACCAGCCGGGTCAAACCTGATCTTGGGGTGGAATTCCATAAGGTCGAATATCATTCGCGCCATTTCGACTAGGCTAATTCTCCTCTGTGTCCCTAGGTTGATCGGTGTACCGTCGGATACCTTTTCCGCGGCTAGTAATGTACCCGACACAATATCTGATACGTAAGTAAAGTCTCGTTCCTGGTTCCCGTCACCCCATATGACGAATGGGTCCATCCTCTCGAACGCTTTGTAGATAAGGGCAACAATTGCGTGTGTCTCATTCTCCCTGGGACCATAAGCGGTCACAAATCTGACGCTGCAGCCTTGGATATCATACTGGCGAATGAAGGAATTGAGTTGCATTTCTCCCATCAGTTTCGCCCAGCCATACTCAAGGTCGGAACTGAGGGGCTGGTCAAGGTGCTCGACAGGTGCATCCTCTTCCCTTAACAGATAGCTAGAGCCTACTTTGCTCTGAAGCTTGGGAGGGTAGACGCAAGCGCTGCTTGCAAAGACAACCTTCCCAACACCAGAAGTCGCGCAAGCTTCGAAAACGTGATGGTCGATCGCAAAGTTAGACGTGATATCTGCAGGATGCGAATCAATGTAGCCTCTCCCGCCATGAGTGGCGGCCAGATGGAACACTATTTCATGTCCCCGGAAGAGTCTTACCAAGTTGTCCAGGCTAGAGTATTCGAGGTCTTGGTCTACGAACTTGATTTCGGGAAGGCTCTTTTCTAGGTTCTCAAGGGTCCCACTACTCAAGTTGTCGAGAACGACAACCTCCGACCCCAAGCCAACAAGCGAGTCAACAAGGTGGCTGCCTATGAAACTAGCCCCGCCAGTAACGACCACTTTTTTCGACTTCCAGAACGAGCTGTCGGGACCAGCCATCTGTATTGCCTTCTCGCAGACACGCGGGGACCCGTCATATATGAAATGTCTCTCGGCTATCGAGATATCGGGAACAGGTCAGCAACAAGATTGCCATAAGACGCAAGGGACACAACGATGGGATCTATAGCGCGAATATCTCTAGCTAATCCAACAACGTGACTCGCGTTCTTAGGATCTCTGTCAAGATCTGATTGAATGATTCGCTAGAAGGCGCATAGCTTTGGATTGATTTTTTCTTTCTCTTCAACCTCATTCCTGCGAATAGCAAGACTGCTACTCCGCCGGCTCCAGCCGCTAGAGTGACTAGATACCAGTATTGGAGCCACAAGGAGCCGGGGATTGTGGAGAATGTCTTGACTGTCGCTGATAGCCCTGAGGTGCTTGGGTTTCCCCCTTCATCCAAAGCGATCACCTTGAACGTGTAAGTTGCGCCTGCAGACAGGTTCGCGACAGTGTACTTGTATCCATACCCGGGTAGCGAGGGGAATGCCCAGTCCAAGGAGTTCGCCGGAACTGTCGCAAGCAAGGTATTCCCCTGATAGACTCGGTAGCTCACTACAGCTACATCATCAGCCGCCTTCATCCAGCTAAGCGTTAGACCATTCTCGCCAACGTTGGTAACAACCAACTGTGCGCTTGGAAGCCAACCGGGCGGGGTTGTATCAGGGCTTGGTAGGAAGAGAAGTGTTAGTGGATAATTGTCCAGAACAGCGGCAGTATCGTCTGAGGATAGGAGGCGAAAGGGCGTGTCTCCTATGCTGTCAGGGCTGGGACATATGCTCTGGGAGGATCCACTGCAGTTGTCCATTCCATTATAACTTGACCAGAAATTTCCGCCGACGGGGTATCCATCATCAAAATACACTGCGTTTGGATACACGTAAGCCGCATCGTAGAAGAAGTTGTTGTGGTAGATGAGAAGAGCCTTGGAGCCGTAGTATCCCGTGGCATAGAGTCCTGCGCTATGGGGATAGAGGTTCCCATTTCCGTTATTAGAGAGGCTGTTCTCAACTATGGTGATGTTGGAGTAGCCGATTATGCTGATTCCGACGTTGTTCGAGTTGACGCTGTTTCCTGTGATGAAAGTATCGTTGACGTTTATCAGTTGCATTCCGACGTTGGTGTTTGATAGTTCGAGTTTGGATATGGCGAGGTTTTTGCAGTTAATCGCTATTAGTTCGCCCGCGATAGTTCCATTGATGTCGAGGTTTGAACAGCCATTGTAGTAGAGGATGGGTCTGTCGTTGACGATGTTGTCCGGTGTGATTGTCAAGGAGACATAGGGCGCGTATGGTGGTTGGTTCTGGGCGGATAGCACGAGGTCGTCGCCGGTGAAGATGTTGTCTCTTAAAGTAGTGTTTCGCAGATTGCAGCAAGAAATTCCTGCTCCGCCGTTAAAGGCAATCGTGTTTTGAGAGACCGTCGAGTTATAGGAGAAGATGCTGATTCCATTACCGGTATTATAGGAGACTACATTACTGGAGATCGTATCTTGGCTTGAGGACACACTAACTCCGTCGCCGTTGGCGTACAAAGTGTTACTTACGATCGTGGCATTTGGAGACGTGCCCGGAGAGGGGAATTCTGAGATTCCTGCTCCTAGGTTGTGGGAGAGGTTGTTGGCGGCGATGTTAACGTATGGAGAATTGTTGAGTTTTATTCCCACCGCGCTGTTGAGAGTAAGATTGTTGCTTGTAACCAATGCATGAGCTGAGTCGTTTAGGAAAATCCCTGAACCGCTGTACCATATGTTGTTGTTCGATATGATTGTGCTTGGAGAGGCGTCGATAATTACCCCGTCATTTTCTCTGGCAGATGGGATGGAAGATACTTTGTTGCCGAGAATAGTCACCTCCGTGCTGTGAGCGACCATGATTCCCCCCGCGAACGGTTGGGCGGCCGATCCCGGAGGGCTTGAGACTATGTTGTTTGAGATTGTGAGGCTCTCGCTCTGATCGACCGAGATGCCGACGGTGCTATTCGAGATCGTGGAGGCTTGAACGATTCCGTTTGTTACGTTGTAAAGGTAGATTCCACGGAGGCCAGAGTAGACATTGACTCCCTGTACGGTGAAATAACTGCTCGTGTTCACGATCGTGATTCCGTTCGGCGTGGCTTCTATCTGCCAGTTCGAGATAACATACGGGTCTGATGCAATTCCAACGCCACTCCGTACCCCGTTAGCCATTGCGAACCCAGTGTTTCCTATGATCAATATTGGCGAGTGTGGGTCAAGGGACGAGGCCGTAGCCATTCTCTCTGCAATCGTGAGATTAGAGACTGACGAGAACACTCCCCCAACCAAGGCGACAGCGACGAGAAGTCCGACTCTGACAGATGTTCGAAATCCCGGACTCATCCGTCCATCCTCCTCAAAGACTGCGCTCAAATTGCTGAGTATCGTCCCCGAGCATCGACCCCACCGATGCGTCACCCTTCTTGCACTCCAACTATTGAAGCGTATGTCGGCGATTGATACTTGGCTAAGGCCATGCTGGAGACGTATTGTCTCCTAAGGAGTCTGCAAATGTCTGATCGATTTTGATCGGAATATTGAGATGAGGCACACAAGGTCGCAGTATCTCTGTGCTGCGGCTTCCGCTACCTTTGGATCGTCAAATAAACGTCGGGGCCGTAGGGGTAGTAAAACACGCCGGTAGACGTAAAGATCGTTATCGTGTACGATTGGCTGGTAGTGAATGTGAACGCAGTTCCTGTCAGAACACATTGCGAACAGCTGGTACCGATCGGGGTCGATAACTTGCCAATAGAGAAGCCGGGACAACAGGTAGACGAGAGGGGGCAATTCTGCAACCCAGAGCAGTTGTAAGTGTCGCCAGCTCCATCATGTACTTGGTATCCAGAGATACTGAGGGGCAACCGACCATCGTTTTTCAATCTCAAAGTCACGTTCGTGTTTGAATCAAATGAGTAGCTCTGGAGGATCAGAGTTTCGTTGAAAATCGCAGTCAAGCCCGTGTAGAAGTAGATGGACACTGGATACGGTTCATCAACTCGAATGACGCTGATGACGACGTCGCTGCCCCCCCACCAATAGGCTGCGGTTACGTTTACAGTAGCAGTAGTCGAGCCTTTTACAGGCAAATAGACTCTTGAGGGTGACACTGTAGCGATGCAAGAGTCGCAGATCGTAGCTCTTGCACCCAAGTCCACATGGCCTGAAAACCCGTTTTGGCTGGTAAGAGTAAGTGTCGATGTTGTCATATTTCCAGTCACATCGATAACAGGTGGATTCACCGCAATGCCAACGCCCTGAACTACAATGGACAGGTCAATAGAGTGGGATATTTTTCCGCTGGCACCGGTCACTGTTATGGTATAGTTTCCGGCAACGGTGGCGGACACTGTGATTGTTGCATTGCCTCTGGTCCCGAGGAGCACGACCGGTGCACCTGGTGTTGATGTGGAAATTGTGATGTCTACGTTTGCGGGAACTTTAGCCGTCAAGGATACCACTCCTGTGAAGTTGTTAGTGCTGCTTACTGTTAGGGTGAAGATGATTTGGTTGCTGACCAAGTTTGTCTGTGACGAATTGGTCGATTGCATGATGAAATCTGGTCTTTGTATAAGAAGGTTGTAGAAGACAAAGGTGCCTGCGGTGGCAGACGCTACCACTAGTATTGAGATTATCAGAACCCATGCTGGAACCTGTTTCTTGAGCTTTTCGAGAGCCCTGGTCAAACTAGTCAAGAGTAAGGATCTCTGCCAAACCAGCTAATGAAGACGTTGTCCGGACGCGACTGATCGCTTGATGCTGCGACTCATGAATGAGAACAGTAATAGTCCCCGTGGATCCGGAAATTTATTAACGGCCTTGTCGGGTTCAGCGGTTCCGGGAATAGCTACTATTGGAAACTCGGACGATTCTTGTCACCGGCGGAGCTGGTTTCATGGGATCTTGGCTTGTCGACGAGCTCATTAATCGGGGCCACGAAGTTGTCAGCGCAGACAATCTCCTAGGCGGGAGCATGGCGAACGTCAATCCTGACTCGAAGTTTGTGAAGGCCGACCTGCGCATACAAGGCGTCGTGAAGCCCTTAGTAAAAGGAGTAGAAATTATCTTTCACTTGGCAGCTTATGCCGCGGAGGGGCAGTCCTTCTTCTCACCAATCGCGATCAACGAGATCAACATCGCCCCGATGAATAATCTCCTGGTGGAGGCGGTGAACAATAATGTGGAGAGATTCATCTTTACGTCCTCCATGGCAGCCTACGGCAGTCAGACCCCTCCCTTCGGCGAGGATCTTCCCCTGAGGCCCGAGGATCCTTACGGCGCGGGGAAGGCATATTGTGAGAGCATGCTAGAGATATTCGGTCGGACATATGGCTTCGACTATGTAATACTTCGACCCCACAATGTTTACGGGCCGAGACAGAACATAGCCGACCCGTTCAGAAACGTGCTAGGAATATGGATCAACCGAGTCCTCCGAGGAAAGCCGCCTATCATATACGGAGATGGCGAGCAGACCCGAGCCTTCTCCTACATTGAGGATGTAACGCCTGCCATTGCAAACGCAGGTTTCTTTGAGAAAGCCAAAGGACAGGCCATCAACATCGGAAGCGACGAAGTAACGTCGGTAAAGGAAGCGTGCAAACTTCTCTTAGGAACGATGGAATCGGTGATGCAGCCTGTGCACGTGCAGGCGCGTCCTGGTGAGGTGAAGCATGCCTACTCTACCGTACAAAAATCGATCGAGCTCTTGGATTACGATACAAGGCACATGCTGAAAGAGGGCCTAGCACGGATGGTCAAGTGGGCAAAATCGTACGGGCCCCAGGAGCCCACGTACAAGGTACCGCTGGAGATCACGAAGAAGGCTCCCCGTGTCTGGGTTGAGAAACAAATGTGACGCACCCGATCTGTGGACTGTATCATCCTCGCCTCCGACTGGCAAATTTGTCAAATAGGTTGTTAACATTCAGAACCAGCCTGGATAAACATGGCCAGGTTTGTAGCTTGGTCTCTTTCCGAGAAGGTGATTGAGGGCTCATCGGCTCCCCCCAGTGCGGCATCATCCATGTCAAGATCGGCACATTATGCAAGTTTGGGCCACTTCAGACACCTTTGCAAAGCTATGCAGGACGCTCTGACGCCCGGAGGTCGTTTCGAGCCCGTGGTCTCATAGAGGACTATGAGTATCAAGCTTGCTCCTGCAGAAAAATAGCAAGTTCATTCTTCTCCTGCTGGCGGCGGTCATCTCTCATCTTCCGTACCTGATGAGCGGGGCTTTCTTCAGCGACGAGGCGATCTACGTGTATGCCGGGTTTGCCATCCTTAAAGGCGAAACCCCGTATGCTGGCATAACCCTTCCGCAGCCTCCTCTCGGATACCTGTTCATCGCTGGTGAAGTTGCCGCGACTCAGTCGAGTCTTTTATGGATCCACGCCATGAATTTCGTAGTTTACCTGATAGGCCTAGTTTTTGTCTTTCGCGTGCTATCAAGACTCTCGACCCTGCCCCACGCAGCCGTTCTCGGTAGTCTGATCTACACTCTTTTTCCTCCGATCCTTCAGTATCCATTCTCGGCTCCTCTGGAATTCACGTACTTCGTTACCCTGGTCTTTGCCGGACTTGATCTTGCTCTGTCAAACACTCAACGGTCACTCTTCTTTGCTGGCGCCTCTATTGGCCTGGCGGCCATCACATGGTACCCCGGGCTCTTCGCATTGATCGCCCTAATCGGATGCGTAACCGCTAATAGGTATGAAGAAGTAAGATCTCCACGAAACGCGCTCGCAGGCGTCGCTAGGATTGTACTGGGAACGCTTTCCGTCATCGTGAGTATGGCGGCAGTCATAATCCTTCTCTGGAGGGTCTATCCCCAATTCGTGTCTCAGTCGTTGGCCCTTCAAACAGGTCTGAGAGCCGGATTTTCACAGGGGGAGAAGATCTTCATCCTTACCTCATACTGGGAGGTATTCTCACCACTCCTCATACTTGGGGCAGCAGGCATGGTGCTTGCCAGTCTGAGATCGCTTCGAATGAGACGGAGCGGAGAGCTGTTCCTAGTCGTCTGGTTCATCATAGTGTTTGCATTGCTTGTGCTTATCCCGAAGGTTCTGTTTCCACACTACTTCTGGTTCCTCACCCCCATTCTCGGATATTTCAGTGCGGTCAGTATACTCGAGTTCACATCGACCTTCAAGCGTCATCCGAGTTATTCCCGCATGCTAGTCTTCCTCCCGATTCTCGTCATTGCCTCAGTATTCGCTGACAATGGCCTCAACAGCTACCCGCAGGATGCCTTTGCAACCAACGTTTACACTGCCAGCGAGGCATATGTTGGACACTATGTCGGAAACATCACCACACAGGACCAGTTGATATGGACGAGCGAGGCGGGTATCGCCTTTTATGCCAACAGATTGATTGTTCCACCTAACTCGTCAATATGGAAGGTGCAAGGATTTTTTGATGACGTGTTCAACACCAGCTTCACCGACACTGCCATGTTCCAGCATGAGGGCTCTGGTCTCGTGTCACCGGTCCAGTTCGAACAATCCTGGGGTTCCAATGTGGAGGTCCTAATCTTCATACGCGGAACCGGACCTGTCCCATACCCGGACAACCTACTCTGGAATGGATGGTCCGGGACGTCAGGCGTCTCGGGGTGGGTGATGAGCCGCTATACGAGGGTTGCCCTTCTCAACTTCCCCGGCGACTCATACTTGTACGAAGTATGGAGGAGGAATTGAGGCCCTTCTTACAAGTCTGCGTAATGGCATGCCTTGTCTCAACTGTTCTCGCTTTCCCCCTCGGATACCATGACGATTACAATACAGCTCAGAATGCTGCGCTCTTTGACCTGTCCAGCGACTCATCAAGCCTTAAGACTTCGGAGAATCTGAATCTTGATTCCGGCCAGTGGTCCCCCGGTAGCTCTTGGCTCAGCCTCAGGGCTGACGGGGTTGCCGACCCTCAGATCTGGGCATTCCTGACTGTCACGGACGTAATCGACTTTCCCCCTCTGCTCGGGACCCAACTTGTGTTTTCAGGAAGCTTTACGGGCCTCAACCTCACCAGCTCAGCTATCCGTATCTATCTAGTCCTGACACATCCCGCCCGCGTCGTTACAATCTACTACCTCATAGGCGATATCGCTATTCCCTCGAACACGGGATCCTATAGTTACTATCGGATCGGCATTCCCTCTAACGGCACAACTTTCTCTGCGCGCCAAGACATCGTTCAGGATCTCTCGGACCAAGGTGCAGGAGTGGATGTTGGCTGGGAGGTGAGATCTATCTCACTTGGCTTCGTCATATACCCTCCAGTCTTGAACCCTCCAGCCCCGATCCAGGTAATCTTCAATTTCAACAAGACCGCTCTGTTGCTCTCAGGAGCCAGAACCATCTCTTCCTATTCATCAACCTACACTTTCTGGTACTATCTCGCCCCAGTCCTTCTATCGACCGTCACATGGTTCCTCTACACGTTCGAAACAGCCATACGTAGAATCCTTCTCCGGGTCATCAATCCCTCTTCGATCAGACAGGGCAAAGCAAAATGATCTACGAACGAGTTGCAGCCCGGTCCGAACTGCTCTCGGCCATCGCAAGACCGGTAATAAAGAAACTAGCATGCTTTTCCAATGCGGCCCTCTATAGGGCCACCCTCGCCAAGCTCAGCCAGGAATATTCGAGAACCCATTCAGTCGAGAAGCTCTTGGAAGAGATGTACTCTTCTTGGAGCGCATTCCTTACGATCAGACCGATACAGGTTAAGGAAGAACTATCACAGCTTCTACTGACCATCGCCAAAGCCTCGCCACGGACAGTCGTCGAAATAGGTACGGCTGGTGGAGGTACACTATTCCTCCTAACCAGGGTAGCTGCTCCCAAAGCTACACTGATCAGCATTGACAAGCCTAACGGCAGCTTCGGCGGGGGATACTCTGGGTCCATGATGCCCGTGTTCCGCTCCTTTGCAAGAGACGGACAGGAAGTGATACTGGTCCGTAGAGACTCACACGATAAAGAGACTTTCTCCCTAACTCGAAAAGTGTTGAACGACCGACAAATAGATTTCCTATTCATCGACGGGGACCACTCATATCAGGGTGTCAAATCAGACTTTGCCACCTATTCTTCCCTGGTCGCTGAGGGAGGAATTATTGCGATGCATGACATAGTGCCGGGTCTGCCGTCTCACGTCGGGGACGTTCCCCGGTTCTGGACTGAAGTTCGAGACAGATACAAATCCCGCGCGATAGTGAAAGACTGGAACCAGGGAGGAGCCGGTATCGGGATGCTCAACCTCTGAGGCGACCCTACGAGTTTGGTTACTAAGAATTAGACCGTAGGCTAGAAAGTCACCCTCAAACAATCCTCTTCGAGCAAATGACTCGAACCAGCCCTAGCGTGTTGACTAGTATTAAATCCGGCTTAGCCACGAATGCAGAATCGGGACGATTGGTTTCCCGAGAGTAGAATAGGAGATCTGAAAGGAATCACGAAGGTCAGTGCAGTAGTTCTGCTCTACAATGAGGAGGAGGTCATCGACGAGTTCTCTGAGAGGCTCCTGAAATCGCTGCGAGCGCTTCCTCTGGATTATGAGGTCATCTTTGTCGTCGAAGGGACGGACAGGACCTTGGAGAAGGTCAAGAATCTCGCCCAGGCGGACCCGAGAATCAAGATCGACTACAACCAGAAACGGCTTGGACTGGGGAAGGCGATGAAGAAGGGCCTAGGGCTCGTTGATCCTGAATCCAGCTATGTGTTGACGATTGATTCTGACTTGAATCATGACCCGGAGGAGATTATCAGACTGCTCGAGGCGTCCAAAGAGGCCGACGTAGTGGTCGGGTGCAGGTCGAAGAGCCGCGGTCTTGTCAAGGAGCTCCCATGGTTCAAGAGGACGGTCAGCGCGACGACAAACTGGGTCTTGAGAAACGCGTTCGACCTAGAGTCCAGCGATGTCACGTCAGGCTTCAGGATCTACTCGACGAAAGCGGTCGAGAGTATCAGAGACGACCTCGTGTCGAAGAACTTTGAGGTGACAGCGGAACTCCTGATAAGGGCGAAGAGGAAGGGGTTCTCCATAGCAGAGGTCCCGATCAGATTCACGCGCAGACCAAGGGGAACGAGCAAACTGAGCTTTGTGAAGAGCGGCCTGGGATACGTCCTCCTCCTATTTCGCCTGGGGATATAGGAGAAAGAGCCACTCATTGGATTCCAGCCTATTCTTATCATGTTGTCATGAAGAATCGGCTATCTCGACCAGCTATCGGGAGTGTGAGTAAGGTCCCGAGCCAAGTCACCAAGGTCGGAGTGCATTCTTGGGCGGTCCTCGGCAGAGGAGAGGATGTTCTCCACTCGTACGGCGCTAACCAGGGCTTCATACTAGGCAAGAGAGCGAGTCTAGTAGTTGACACCGGATTTCACGAAAAGGTTGCAGCCTCGATCCTTCGAAGAGTCAATTCGAAGACGCGCAGAATATTCGTTCTGAACACTCACTACCATTCGGACCATGTCTTCGGAAACAGCGTCTTTGCAGATACCAGAGCGGTGATAATCGCGAATCAGAATTGCAGTCGCAGTATGAAGGTCAAGTCTGAGAAACTGCTTGACGGATATCGTAAGAGAGACCCAAAACTCTCCAGGATGCTTCGAGGCGTAAAGATCGCCTATCCTGACATTACGTTCGCGCGCGAAATCGAGACGCAATTGGATGATCTGCTGGAGGCGGAGATCACTCATCCCGCGGCGAGGGCCCACACTGATGGCGACTCGATGGCGTTCGTGCCTCGAGACAGGGTTCTGTTTGCGGGAGACATTCTCTGGGTGGGCTATCATCCGAACCTAGAGGATGCAGACCTCCAAGGTCAGATTCGAGCCTTGAAAATGATTTTGAGACTCAAACCTCGTCGAATCGTCCCTGGCCACGGGCCAGTCTGCGGACCAAGAGAGGTCGAGCGTCTCATCAGATACCTGGAAGAGCTGGATAGGAACATCCGTTCAGGCACGCGGAAGGGTCTCACGGGCGACGAGTTCGTGCGTCACGTTATTCCGAGATGGTCTTGGGATTGGAAGATGCGCTGGCTAATGGAGTCCTCCATTAGCAACCTTGCGGGGAAGAATTGATCCTGTTAGCGTGCCTGTCCGCTGGGCTCTTCTCTCTTCAAGACAGGCAATGATCCTGACGCTGTGTCGGTGGGAGTCGTCTTTCTAATCATGTTAATCAGATGCTGCTCGACGTGTGGAGCAAGAACGCTATCAGGCTCGTGACTCTCCAAGCCCGGACCCTCCGCCACCGCTATGTGGGCTAGCTCCTTCCGGGTCTGTCGCAGCTTCAGGAACAATCCCGCCGCGACCGCCGAGAATACGCCTACGCTGCTCGCCGCCAGAAGCGCGAAACCGCTGCCCTGGAGGCTCGAGTTGACGTAGGCTTGGAAGTAGTAGTTGTTAGAGTACTCCTCAAGGCTCCAGAAGATGAAGTAGAGGATGACGATGGTCTGGACGAAAATCAACAGCTTCGCATAACCGGGAACATGTCTAGTCGAAGACCCAACTTCGCTCGTCGTCGCATCTCACCGTGAGTAAGCTAAGATCCTTGCTCCTATCCCGCAAAATCTAGGTATGAGTTCGATAAGGGCAAATTGTGCCCATAGAGGTGGATAGCGAGTATCCGGGAACGATCCATCCGAAGAAGTATACTTCGAATGATGCCCAAGCTCATTAATTGTCTTTAGCGGTTCACACGGGGATTCGTATCCTTGAACGAAGATGATGCATCTGGGGTAGCCAACTCATTCTCTTCCCTGATTAGAACCAGAACCGCCTCCGACGCTCATCCCTCTTCCCCGCCTGGACTCGTAGTACCAGCGTAGCCCCTGAAAGACGCCGAGCGCGAGTAAGGCGCTGAGCAGGATGTGGCCGATGCTTATGATCGTGAGAGTCTTTCTCAAGAGGGCGAATGCCACCAGGGGGATGTTCCTGTCGCCAGCAAACAGTATCGTCAGCGTATCGATCGCCACCAGGGGTATCGCGAGGAGGAGGCTCTCGCGCGACGGCTTGAGCAGTAATCTATAGTCACGGTTTTGAAGCGCGTAGAGCATCACGAGTCCGAAAGCGCCCATCTCAAGCAGAGTATCAGCCAGGCTCGGAATCCCCAGGTTCAATCCGACAGTCCAGTCCGGATATACCGGGTAGAGAATGGGGATCGTCCCCACAAGGTAGTCTGCAACCAGGTGGGACATTATCCCGATGGAGAAGGCCAGGCCGAAACGGCCCAGGAAGTAGGTCAAGACGACGACGGTCGGGATGATTACGAGGAGAGAGTGAGTGTACGTGTGATGTATCAAGCCTAGGGGCTGGAAGTAGATGTCAAAGTCGGGTAGGACCCCGGCGAGGAGGGCGAGGTAGGCTGGCATGTTGACTCGGAGCCCCTGGGCAGCGGATTTCGAGAAGAGATAGCTCCAGCACGCATGCCCCAGCAGAAACATCCTCGACTATCAGGCTCCGCGAGTCTCTCGTTCGCTGACAGGGGCTCTTACTAATGATTGATGCTGATCCTCGGTAGAGCGCAAGTATGCAGACGATTGTCCAGAAATACTCCCACCTTTAGATGCCTCAGCAGACATTCAAAGGAGTCTGGCCTATGGCGATTACTGAGTACATCACCCTCCTAGTCGACATCTTCGCCCAGCTCGGTTATCCCGGAATCTTCGTCTTGATGGTGATGGAGAGCGCTACTCTTCCAGTGCCGAGCGAGATCGTCCTGCCGCTCGGAGGATATCTCGTGTATCAGGGCAGACTAGAGTTCTGGTCCGTCGTGGCAGTCGCGACGCTCGGCAGCCTCATCGGCACAATGGTCGACTACGGCATCGGCTACTATCTCGGCCGTCCCGCCGTACTCCGCTACGGCCGGATAGTACGGTTCAGCCACGAGCGGCTGGAGACGACGGAGAGATGGTTCAGCCGGCACGGCACGTTGCTGAGGACCCTAATTGCGTTTCCCGCAGGAATGGTCAGGATGGAGCCCAAGAAGTTCTTAGCCTTCTCCGCGGTTGGTATCCTCGTCTGGGATATTGCCCTCGTCTATGTCGGGTTCCTCGCCGGTCAGAACAGCGCTCAGATCAGCGGTATCCTAGAATCCTATTTTCTGCCCTTGGGTCTGGCCTCGATCGCAATTTTGGCCATTGTCGCCTATCGATCTCTGAGGAAGAGACCCAACTAGTAGCGACTAAGGTATACTATCGCATTGAAGGTTTCGAGGTGAGGCTTCCACTAGCCTCGGCGATCTTGACCAGTGCCTCTGGGGTCCGAGACTTTAGCTGGAACAGGTATGAAGTAACTCCCTTGGCGACGAGGCGTTTGACGAACTCCATCCTCTGAAGATCTCCCTGACGATAACGGTAGTCGTTGTAGACGGACTCTAGTACAGCCCAGTCCTCTTCGGGCAGCTTGATCATCTTCGAGAAGGGTTCCCAGACCCTGCTCGGTTTTGCGTCGCCCATTTGACAAGCATCACTCTCGGGTTGAGCTGGAACAAGAGCTTGCCACGGATGGAATGAAAGGATACTGTAACCCTCGCGGGACCGAAGACTGGTTGAGCCTATCCGGCCCGACTAGCCGTTAAAAAGGACGGGCGAGACAGGGTCGGATCGAGAATCGACTCAGGACCTTTTCTTTGAAGAGACCCATCACAGAGACGATAGTCGGACTATCATGCCTTGTAGGCTTCGTGATAATAACGGCCCTCGTCGTCTCCGGCTTGTCACAAAACGCGGATCTCCAGGCCGCGTTGCTCGTCAACCAGTACAATCTCGGCTCGGTCGGTGCCAGCCTGATGGTGTTAGTGACCCGCTACGGGCGAGAAGTCGTCTGGGGTCTCCTAGTAATCGTAATGTTCCTAGCTGGGAACAAGCAGACGAAGCTGCTAGCCATGGAGCTCGCGGTATTGTTCACCGTTGGCATCTTGGTTGGCGACTTGGCCAAGTTACTGGTCCAGAGGCCGAGACCCGATATGGCGAGTGGTATTCTCTTGCGTGTCCCGGATGAGGCGGATCCGTCCTATCCTTCGGGCCACGCGCTCATCGTCTCGATCGGCGCAGCATTCGCCCTTGCAAGGTTTCACAGAAAGACTCTGGCAGTGCTATTGGCACTGGAGGCGGGGATTGTCTGCTACTCGCGCGTCTACGTGGGCGTCCACTATCCGCTCGATGTTGCTGGCGGGGTCCTGCTCGGAATCGCGATCGCACTGGTCGGCTCGGTTGTTGTCGAGAAGCTTCTCCGATCAGTCTTGGAGAAGCTCCTGGAGCCGATAATGATGGTGCTCAAAGTGGGACCATTGGATATCTAACCCGGGCTGGTATGGGTCTAAAATCCGATACTGTGGCTTTGTCTCGGCGGTTCCGTTCTTCTTAACAGAGAATGAATGGCTGGGTTCCTGTTGCATCAGGAT
>Ga0209058_1000313_pt1 | contig 40390 bp, 40 predicted proteins | sample GraSoiAngelo_147_FD_185904 | JGI IMG/M metagenome (GOLD analysis project Ga0209058, IMG submission 185904) | Grasslands soil microbial communities from the Angelo Coastal Reserve, California, USA - 14_1009_05_40cm (SPAdes) (version 2) | ecosystem: Environmental > Terrestrial > Soil > Grasslands ... | reverse complement strand
TCCCTTATTCCCCCGCCGATAAAGCGATTGAGAGCGAACATTCTCCGGCACCAAAAGGCAACATACGAAACCTACCGTTCCAATTCTGGCTATCGTCGTCATGTTTGCGGGCGGCTTACACGCCGCAAACAATTATGACCACAAGCTTGCCGAACTTGTAAAAACAAGGCCAAACGACATTGTCCGGGTCATCATTCAGCGAACGGTTCCGGTGGAACGCAGCACATGGTGCCGAGATCAGCAACGCCGGGGGCAGAGTTATCGGTGGGCTGGACCTGATCCGGGCCCAGGTGGCGTTTCTGCCAGTTTCTCAGTTGGAAAGGATGGCGGCCAACCCGACAGTAAGAAATATTTCGGCGGCCTCTCCCAGAGGCAAGGCTAATTCCCCGTCCTCGGATTACCCAGATCTCCATTTCCACGGACCTTTGTTAAAACTTCTTTGTAGGCTATTTGTTGTTCTAGTTTGCGGATAGTTTCATTGAGGTGAACGATCAATACCTGCAGACGCTCGGCAGTGGATGTCATTTCAAGCATCTTCTGTTTCTCTTCAGTATCGATGTCCAGAACATAGGCAACCATATAGGAAAGATCTGTTGGAGACTCCGGCAGAACTAATTCAGTTTGAGGCGAGCCGCTGAGCTTGCTGCTCATTTCGCCGGCCTGGCGATATAAATCCGACACGCGATCGTAGAAAGATTCGAGCGCCTGATGGATGGGGGCCTCTTCGAAGAATTGCACTGACCCCTTCCAGAACGGCGTCTGCTGAGTGAACCGAAGGATGCGAAACCGGGCCTCACCTTCACATACGATATTCATTCGTCCGTTATCTAGACGTTCAACTTCGGTAACTCTGGCTGTAACGCCGACTCGATGAATCGTATCCTCTGTTTCTTCTTCGGCGCCCGTCCGAAGGAGGACCAAGCCAAAGGCTTCATCACGATCGATGCAATCATTGACCATCAGCTTGTACCGATCTTCGAAAATGTGGAGAGGAACGACAATGCCGGGAAACAGGACCAGATTGGGAAGGGGAAAAAGAGCGGTTTCCATCAAATCATATGAAGAGTTCTTCGTCCTGCCGCGCCTGATCGACGGTGCTGCGAGTCTTTCGGAAAAGGAATGCGCCAAAACCCCGGCTGAGACCCTTGGCTATTGCCGCCACTTCGCGCGCGGGGCGCACGACAGAATCCTGCACGACGTCCGCTGTCTCATTGATCCGGGCGATAATATTCTGGCTCACGCGGTCAAAACGGGCCAGTTGCACGTTTAACGCATCCCCGGTGCTGGTGACCATCGTTTCGACCCGCCGGAACTGTTCACGCGCGGACAACCCGATCTCGACTAGATTCGCGGAGGCCAGGCGCAAGTTTTCGGCGATGGAACGCACAGGAACCATCATTTCCCGCGTTTCCTGCATAAAGCGTTCAATCTGTTCCGAAAGCCGCTTCGACATGATGTAGATTCCAACCAACACACCCGCCTGAGTGACGATCGCGACAGCAGTCATTGCCACAAAAAGCGTCAGCAAGCCTTCCACACCATCCTCCGTGTTCTACCCTCCGCCTGGGAGAGGGCGGGCCATCAACTGAAGGGGCGCCGGGTGAATAGCGCAAGTGTTTGCGAATCTTGAGGCCCTCACCCGGCCCTCTCCCAGAGGGAGAAGGTCGATCTTCTTCATTTGAATTCGCGGCGCCGCCCTGACAGAGGAGGGGAATTTTCCGCCTCACTCGCTGGAAAAACTCTTTTCTTCGCGATAAGCCGACTTGCCCGCTTCAAATGCCGCGCTCAATTGTTCCTTCTGTCTTTGAACCGCTTCTTTGCTTTTGTCGACAAAACTTGTGAAGTCGTCGCTGATCTTCCGGCCGCGTTCCTCGAACACCTGCCGTCCTTCGTTCATTTTCGACGTCAGATAGTCTCGGCTGTCGTTGGCGGTGCGCGCAAGCAACTCACGAGTCTCACGGCCAGACTTTGGCGCAAATAAAAGGGCGAATACCGCACCCAGTCCGGCGCCGGCCAGGAAGTAAACAAATTTGTCGCCACCAGCGTTCTCGCTCATAATTTTTCTCCTCGCATATACGCGCCCATAGTAACAGGAAGACCCGTTCTAATGGAAATGCTTCCAAACGGCTTCCGCTTGCGGCCGGTTGACCACGCTTTGTAAATCCTCCACTGTCGCTTCCTTGATCTTCGCAACAGAACCAAAATGGGTGAGAAGTTTCTGTGTTGTTTTCAGGCCGATGCCTTCGATCTCACAGAGTTCGGACGTCAAAATCCGGCGCCCGCGGCGCTGGCGGTGGAAAGTGATTGCGAAGCGATGGCTCTCATCGCGGATCTGTTGAATGAGCCGCAGCACGGGAGAGCGCCGCTCGAGAATCACGGGTTCGTCTTCGCGGCCGGCGACGTAAATGATCTCTTCTTTCTTTGCGATGCTCGCCAGCGATTGATCTACGATGTTCAATTCGTCGAGCGCTGATTGGGCTGCGTGCAGTTGCCCCAGTCCGCCGTCAATCAGCACGAGATCGGGCATGCTGAGCCCTTCGTCTTGAATGCGCTTGTAACGCCGCGTCACGACTTCCCGCATGCTTTGAAAATCGTCGGGGAGTCCGGAAAGCGAACGGATAATGAAGCGGCGATAATCCGTTTTCTTCATGCGTCCGTCTTCCCACACCACCATGGAAGCAACGACGTCACTCCCTTGCAAGTTTGATATATCGAAACACTCGATCCGGCGCGGGGGCTTTTCCAGATCAAGGACTTCTTCGACGTCCTTCGAGATTGTGGCCGGCGACGGCATTGCGGCCCGAAAGCGCTGCAGGAATGAGAGCCGCGCATTTCGATTCACAAGGTCCATCATTTCGCGCTTCGCGCCGCGTTGAGGTGTTCGAATTTCCACTTTTCGGCTCCGGCGCTCCGATAGCCAGTCCTCGAGCAACACACGATCTTCGAAATCGACAGGGACGTGTATCTCAATCGGAATGAAAGGCGCGTCCACGTAATACTGTTTCAGTACGGACTGAAAGAACTCACCCGCGTCAAAATTCTCCTGATCTTCCCAGAACAACTCCTTTTTATCCACAACACGGCCGCCGCGCATGTGGAAGATGGAAACGGAAACCATGTTTTCTTCCTGGTGATAGCCGAAGATGTCGATATCGTCATAACCCAGCACAGCCATCTTCTGCCGTTCCGCTAGGACTTCCATCGTATCGACAGCATCGCGGTAGTGCGCTGCGAGTTCGAATTCTTCGTTGGCCGAGGCCTCTTCCATCTTCGCGCGCAGACGCCTGATGAGGTCACTGTTCCGGCCTTCCAAAAAGAGCCGCACATCCTTCACCGCTTCCTGGTACTGCTCATATGTTGTATTTCCTTCAACGCACGGCCCCACGCAGCGGTGAATGTAATATTGCAGGCAAGGTCTCGGCCGTTTGCCGTCGATTTGAATATTGCAGTTACGTATCAAGAAGTATCTTTCGATCAGTTTGGAACTTTTCCGCGCAAGTCCCGCGGGAAAAAACGGCCCAAAATACAGAGCTCCATCTTTGCGGACGCGCCGCGTAATCACCGCTCTCGGAAAGGGCTCGTTTACAGTGAGCTTGAGATAAGGATAGGTTTTGTCGTCGCGCAACAGAACGTTGTACTTGGGCTTGTATTGCTTGATGAGGTTATTTTCAAGGGCGAGTGCTTCGCCTTCGGTGTCGGTCATGATGAACTCGACGTCTTCGATTGCGTCCATCATTTGGTCCTTGCGCTGGTCGAGATCGCGCGACAACTGGAAATAGGTTCGTACGCGGTTCCGCAGCGATTTGGCTTTTCCCACGTAGACCGTCTGATTCGCTCTATCCTTATAGATGTACACGCCGGGCCCGGGCGGAATGCGATTGAGTTTGGCTTCAAGAACGGCGTTCATGGAAGTATTCGGGGACAGAAGCCTATAGCTGGCGGAGGTCTATGGGCTGTGAACGAATTGGGAAGTCGGTCCCTCCCCCCAGGGAGAGGGCGGCGCGACGCGCGGGTGAGGGTCCCAGTTTCGGCAAATCTTGAGGCCCTCACCCTTTCTTACAGCTTCGCCCTATCGGGCTCGCGCTTCGCGCCCTCTCCCAGAGGGAGAGGGTAGACTCTCCGTGTTCTCTGTCCCTGAATGATTATAACAACCGTGCTGATACCCGCTCGGCGACTTCAGGAACCATTTTTTCCCTATCGAAGCTTGCGGTAAATATTGAACCCGATATGAAATTTGTCGTTGCCTTGATAGGCGACCGCGACCGGCGTCAACACCAACTGTCTGGCGAACACCAGCGTGAACGTGTGGCGGAACGTCGATTTCTGAAGACCGATGGAAACGCTGTTATAGTCCGTACCCTCTCCTCTGTATCCCCACAATCGCGGAACGTACTCGCCGACAAGGGAAACAGTAGGGAGGAATCGAAAACCAGTGCCGATTCCCAAAGAAACCGTGTTGTTGTGTTCGGAGCCAAACGTCCGTTGGAACTGCTGCGTTTCGTCTCGCGAGTTGAAAGCGAAGATTGGAATCGCCGTGAACGACACGCGCTCTCTGAAAGTTCGAGTCGTTACCAATTGAATAAACGGCGAGTACTGGCGAGGAGCCGGATTGTTGTCTTTGGAATACAGGCCGAAATTATATTTGCCGTCGACGCCGCCTCGAAGCTGCAAAGTCACGGGCAAGCTCGCGCCTTGCCGTGAGATCTGGAAAGCCGAATTAAGGGAAATCGTGCGGAAGTCGTTGGTGCGCAAGACGCCCACATTCAACCGGTTAGTAATGCCCGCGCGCACCCCGTAGGCTACGGACGCGACACTGTCGAACCCGTAGAGTCCGGCCAAACCTGCCCGCTTGATATCCTGGAAAAACCGATGTCCCACGAAGAACTCCCAGTTTCCTGCTCTCATGGGTTTTCCGTCCGGCAGATTCACGACATTTGATCCGAAGAATGCACCTTCGCGGGCATACGGGTCCACGGGAATTTCCGATCGCCTTTCTGCTGCCTGCGTTGCGGCCACGGCTGTGGGTGCCGGTGCAGGCCCGGAGGCCAATGCCGCGGGCGTGTCATTCACGGTTTTTCTTTCCACATCAACGAGATGCTTCATTCCACCGGTTTCGACGACGATCTGCTTGTTGTTCGGATCGGAAAAGTGAATCGTCAGCGTTTCGCTCACTTTGGAAACCGGATAAATAAAGCGATCCGGAAATTGAGCGCGCAACAGCGTTGTGATCCGTTCGCCCGCATTCTCGAAAGCTTGGCCGAACGTGTTGCGGGCATCGCCACCCTCCGGACTCATGTGACAGGTATTGCAACCGTCAAAAGCGGGATTGCGAAATGGATCGCTCCGAAACATCTGGAGGAATTGCGGCATGCCAAAGATTGGAGCGGAACCGGAAAGAAAGAAAATCACGACCAGTCGCAAAGCACAGGCGACGTGACGAGTCATGGGACCTCCACATTACTGAACCGCACTCGGGATACGTGCGGGTTGCCTTCTATATAAAAGCGCCAGGGCTTGTCTTTGTACTCCCCGGCGTAATCAACGCCAAAGCGGGGGCTGGTGCGGATAGCGCCCGGATCGAGTTTCCTATCTTCGATCCAGATCGTGGCGCCCAGTAGATCTTCGCCGTTTAGGTTCTTATCAATCGACATCGCCTTGCACAGCTTTCCTGGACCACTGCCGATGTCGATCTCGCGCTTAGGATTATTGCGGAACCTGCGCATCAATTCCACATTTTCGAGTGGTTCGACGGCGCGAATGAGAACGGCTGCGGGATAGCCTGCCGGCTCGGTCACAACATTCAAACAAAAGTGGAACCCATAAATCATATAGACGTAAGCGTGCCCCGGCTCACCAAACATAACTGCTGTGCGCGGCGTATGCCCTTTCGAGGCGTGACACGCCAGATCATGAGGTCCAACATAGGCTTCGGTTTCCACAATCTTTCCGGCCAGCTCCCGGCGCCCCAGACGCCGCACGAGAACCTTACCTAAAAGATCGGATGCAACATCAAGTGCGGGCCGGGAATAAAAGGAGCGGGGGAGCTTGGCGAGCATGGGCGAGAAATTCAGGGACGGGGGAGATCGGACTAATTCGGGGTCAGACCACCTAATTCCCAAATTTTCCGTCGGAGCAATCCTGGATTGGAAATTAGGGAATTAGGTGGTCTGACCCCGAATTACCCCTTACGCAGCGGTTTTCCCGCGGACCTGTTTTTTGATTTTCCAGTGAGAGAACAGGTATTTATGGCCGCACCGCGGGCACTCCCATGAACCTTTCACCGGATCGGCGCCGCGTTCGTAGAACATTTCGACGATGAGATGGCAATGCAAACACATGGTCGGATGACTATAGACCCGTTCTGCTTTTGCTGTTTTGGTCATTACTGCCATATCAACCTCCTGTTAAGTTTTGGCTCCGCCCCTTTTTCAGACCTCGGCATTCGCCTTATCGAAAGGCTATTGACTTATAACTACTTGCCACACAAGAGCTGCAATCGCAGCTATACAGACGGTGAGATGTAAAAGGTGGTATTCTCGGCGTCTGTCTGAAATCCGGTCTCAGAACCGGGCACATTATAGCGGAAATTGCGCGAAATCACCAACGGCCAATAGTAATTTGAAAATTGGAATCCGGAATCGATGCGTCTTCCAATCGTACCTCTCATTATTGCCTCGGCGCTTCTGACCGCTGTCTGGTACCTGTTCACCTCGACACGGCCGAACCATAAAGTCATAGATGTGCCTAGACTTACGCGGCTGGCCGATATTGACGGTATCGAAACGGAAGTTGCGATTGCACCTGATGGAAACCGTTATGCCGTCATCGTGTCCGGCGATATTTGGGTCCTGAACATCGCAACCGGTGGGCGTTATCACTTGACCCCAACCTCGGATCCGGAGTCGTCCCCGGCCTGGACACCGGACGGGAAGCGAATCACATTCACACGCGGCTCCGACACCTTCGCCGTGGATCCCGATACTGGAGCCGAGGAGGTCCTGCGCAAGAATGCGACGTCGCTCTCCTGGTCCTCGAGCAACCGAGCTGCGTTTGTTCGCGATCGGGCTTTGTGGATCGCCGATGCTTCTAGTCAGGACGAAAAAAAGCTTGTAGAGGCCGATCCCACGCCGGACGTGACTGTAGACCGCCCTCGATTCTCGCCCGATTCGCTCGAAATTTGTTTTATCAAGACGGAGCTTGGTGTCCGAGGCGAAGTATGGGTGGTTGATGTCTCCAGCGGCATGGCGCGACCGCTCGTCTCGGATCGCGCTGCTGAGAATCCGATAGATGTGGGATGGATCAATGAAGGCCGCGATCTTGCATACCTGACAAATCGTTCCGGCTCGTATTCCGTCTGGTACGTCGATTTGGCCCAATCGACGATCCAGCCGTTAACGCAACCTCTTGTCGCCGTGCCGCTAACCCGGATCGGAATGGGTGTCTCTAAAGATCGAATCGTTCTGCCGAGGCATTTTGTCGATTCCAATGTCGTTCTGTCCGATGGTACGTCCGTCGCGGCCTCGGAAAAGCTGGAATTCGAGCCCGCGGCTTCTCCCGATGGAAACAGGATCGCCTATACGGTCGCCGATGAAAATAAATTCGAAATCTGGACGGCGGGTCTAAACGGAGAGAAACCGGCCTTTCGTGCGCTCGGGCAAGAGCCCCGGTTCTCCGCTAACGGGTACCAGATCATTTATACCCATACGGATCTCGAGGGCAACTCCGACGTCTGGAAGCTCGATATACGAAACGGAAGCTCGGAACGCATGACCGATGCCGAAGAAATCGATGTCACCCCGGACTGGTCCCCTGACGGGCAATTGATCGCCTTTGCTTCAGGCCGTGGTGGTGCTATTTCGATTTGGACCATCCCTGCATCAGGCGGAAAACGGCTGCGGATCAACGCCGGCGGCTACGCGCCGCGGTTTTCGCCGGATTCCAAATCGATCTTGTTTTGGAATCGGCAAGCATTATGGACAATGGATGCGAATGGCCGGAATGTTCGGAGAGTCGCCGCCGGCCTGACAGATCCGCTAGCGGGTGTGTGGTCGTGGAAAGGGCCTGCATTTTTCATCAACCATGATATCCGAACGGCGGATGAAAAACTGTTTACGCTCTCCGACCATTTGATGTGGCCCGGATTTGACGTGCTTCGCGATGGGCGGTTTGTGATTGCGCCGATAGAGATACGCGAAACCGGCCTCTGGGCGATCGACCTGACTTATAAGGAGAAGTGAAATGGAGTTCGATGGAAAAGTCGCAATTGTGACGGGCGCTACCAGCGGAATTGGAATGGCCACCGCCTTTCGTTTTACCGAACAAGGCGCCCAAGTCGCTGCGGTTGGAAGGAAGAAAGAAATATTGTCGAAGGTTCAGCGTCTCAACATTCGAACATATACGGTGGATCTGACGAACGAACAGGAGACCAGTGTGTTCGCCAGGCGCGCTCTAGAGGATTTCGGCGGCGTCGACATTCTTGTCAATGCTGCCGGAATCATTGCCAACGGCACGATTGAGAATACGACTCTCGCGGACTACGACCTGATGATGAATATCAACGTACGTTCCGTATTGCAGTTAACGCAATTAGTGCTTCCTTCAATCATTGAACGGAAAGGCAACATCGTGAACGTTTCCAGTGTCACCGGCTTGCGTGCGTTTCCAAATGTCTTCGCCTACTGTGTCAGCAAAGCCGCCGTCGACCAGTTCACGCGGTGTGCCGCTTTGGAACTCGCTCCCAAAGGTGTGCGTGTAAACGCGGTCAATCCTGGAGTCGTGCGTACGAACTTGCATCTGAACTCGGGCATGAACGAAGACAGCTACACCGCGTTCGTTGAACGGAGCAAGACGACTCATCCATTGGGCCGTATCGGCCAGCCGGAAGAGATCGCGGATTTGATTTTGTTCCTGGCGTCGTCAAAAGCGAGTTGGATCACCGGCACCACCTATTCGATCGATGGCGGCCGGGCGCAGACTTGCGCCAGATGAAAAATGACCCATAAACTCCCATGCCAAGTTTAGGAGGGGTGCCGAGCGCAAAGCGCGAGGCGGGGTGGTTCTTACGGTGACGTACATTCCCCTCCTCGCAGAGGAGGGGAATGTACGCTCCCCATACGTTAGCGTAATTCCGAAAACCAGTACTTAGGAGGCGAGTTTGGTAGTCAATTATCTTCTTGCTATCCTCTGGTTGGCAGCACGACCACCCGGCGCCAAGGCACCTCGCCGCGGCTCTCGGACCCCAGTCCGTGTTGTTCGATTAATTGATGCTGCAGCCGCCGGATGTGCGCCGACTGCGGGGCAAGTTCGACGGGTTTTCCGTAGGACATCACACGATCCACCGCCTCGTTGACTTCGCTAAGTGCTTGTTCCTCTTCATCCTGCTGGTCATCGAGGCTGAAGCTTTGCATCAGGAATGCCTTCATCTGGCTGACGGTGTTGCTTCGAATGATCGCGACTTCCAGACCCAGATCCTCGAGGTCCTTGATGGTTCGCGGCTGCCGTTTTTCATGGGCTTTCAAGGTCAGAGCAATATCAGCATCCTTCGGGGTCTTGGCAATCGTGGCCGAAACCTGCAAATCGGTAATCGCCCGCAGCAGCCGGTCTTTGCTGACCCCGTATGGATAAATGCGCAAGGTCTTGCGGGCAGATGTTGCCTGCGCCGGACGTTCTCGTTCACGGTGCGATGGCATTTCGTGAATGGCCGCAGCCGCTTGCCCGACGACCTGGTATCCATCGGCTTTGCGCAATCGGACCTCAGGCCGCGTGGACCGGCCACGTAAGAATGTGTCCACAACTGAGGACGTATCGTGATAAACGGAAAATTCGTCTCGATTGCGTATCTCCACCAACGTATCGAATGTTGGAGGCGCCTTCCTCTCCAAAACGGTTTTTTGTGTTCCGCGCCGCCTGGCCTCCTCATCACTCAGCGTGACGGCGTGAATTCCGCCAAGCAAATCCGAAAGGGTTGGATTCATCAACAGATTGTCGAGCGTCTGCCCATGCGCGGTCGCGATCAACTGCACTCCCCGTTCGGCAATAGTCCGGGCGGCCAGCGATTCGGCTTCAGTTCCGATCTCGTCGATGACGATAACCTCGGGCATGTGATTTTCGACGGCTTCAATCATTACTGCGTGCTGCAGGTCCGGCCGCGGCACTTGCATCCTGCGGCTGGCGCCGATGCCGGGATGCGCAATATCGCCGTCGCCGCCGATTTCATTCGATGTATCGACGATGATGACCCTTTTGACGAGTTCGGTGGAAAGCACACGCGCGCTCTCCCGCAGAAGCGTAGTTTTCCCCACGCCGGGCCGGCCAAGCAAAAGCAAGCTCTTTCCGGACTCAATCACATCGCGAAGAATATCCACCGTGCCAAAGACCGCCCGGCCCACGCGGCACGTCAGTCCGACGACAAAGTCGCGCCGGTTCCTTATTGCCGATATCCGGTGCAGCGTGCGCTCGATGCCGGCACGATTATCCTGCATGAACGCGCCGACGCGGTGAGTCACATAGTCCAGATCTTCGCGGGTGATCGGAGAATCCGACAAATTGATCGCGCGGCTAGGAAACCGGGCTTCCGGCGGCCGGCCGAGATCCATGACGACCTCGATAAGATTCCGCAGGTCGGCTTGTCGATGCAGCGCGTCTCGAATGTGGGGCGGCATAACGCGCAAAAGTAATTCGAGGTCGTCCGTGATTTCCCTGCTAGGCAAATTCACTTCTCCGCGTCGAATCTGCTACCCTGAAATCATGGTAATCCAGATACGCCAAGATCGAGATCTCGAACAACTCTTGGAGAAATCAAAAACCAATCCCGTTCTCATTTTCAAGCATAGCACGCAGTGCTCCATTAGCGGCCAGGCCTACGACGAGTTCCGAGAATTTGCCGAATCGGCCGGCGAACTGATCTGCGGCGTGGTTTCTGTCATCGAAGACCGTGCGGTATCCAGTTCGATTGCCGAACGGCTCAACGTGCGTCATGAGACTCCACAGGTGATCGTTATTAAGGACGGCCGCGCAACCTGGCACGCTTCACATTGGTCTATCACGATCGATTCGCTCATCGCAGCACTGAGGCCATATGCCCAACCGGTTGATCCACGAAACTAGTCCTTACCTGTTGCAGCACGCCCACAATCCGGTGGACTGGTATGCCTGGAGTCCGGAGGCGCTTGAGCGCGCGGCGACAGAAGACAAGTTAATTCTGCTCAGCATCGGATACTCTGCCTGTCATTGGTGCCATGTCATGGAGCGCGAATCTTTCGAAAACCCCTCGATCGCGAAGGTCATGAACGAAAACTTCGTCAACGTCAAGGTCGATCGCGAGGAGCGTCCGGACCTCGACCAAATCTATATGAGCGCGGTCCAGATAATGACGGGTAGCGGCGGCTGGCCGCTTACGATCTTTCTTCTGCCGAAGGGCGAGCCGATTTTTGGAGGTACATACTTCCCCCCCGAAGACCGATACAACCGGCCCGGGTTCCTGCGTGTTCTCCAAACGATCGCCGAGGCCTATCGCACAAGGCGCGCGGAGATCATGGAAAACGCGAAGAGCTTGCGGGAGCATCTCATCCGTCCTACATTCCGCAAAACGCAAGAGGAAAAGATCGACACAGACCTGTTGGACACCGCCTACCGCACGATAGCCTCACGGTTCGATTCACGCGAAGGCGGTTTCGGCAACGCCCCGAAATTTCCTCCGAGCATGAGTATTGATTTCCTGCTCCGCTACTCCGATCGCACCGAGAGTGAACACGCGCTGCACATGGCGACGCTGACACTGGACAAGATGGCCTATGGTGGGATGTACGATCAGGTTGGCGGCGGTTTTCACCGTTACTCCACCGACGACCGCTGGCTGGTGCCACACTTCGAGAAAATGCTCTACGATAACGCGCTGCTCGTACGCGCTTATGTGGACGCGCATCGGGTGACAGGAAAGCCGCTCTACAAACACATCGTTGAGGAAACCCTGGATTTCGTTGTGCGCGAGATGCGCGGCGCGAACGGAGCCTTTTATGCTACACAGGACGCGGATAGCGAAGGCATTGAAGGAAAGTTCTACGTCTGGTCCCTAAAAGAATTTTCAGAAGTCACCGGCGCCGACGCGGAACTCCTCGCAAAATACTTCGGCGTGACGGAACAGGGAAACTTCGAAGAGCAAAACATTTTGAACGTCTCGCGTGAGCCTGAGTTGTTCAGCAAGTTGGAGCGAATACCGGTTCAAGAATTCGAGACCAAAATCGAAGCGGCGAAGAAAAAGCTTTATCGCGCTCGAGAAAACCGCGTCAGGCCCGGACGGGACGAGAAAGTCCTCACCGACTGGAACGGCCTCATGCTCCGGGCATTTGCCGAGGCCGCTGGTCATTTCAATCGCGACGACTATCGGCGCGTCGCCGAATCCAATGCCGATTTTATCTTGACGACAATGTGGGACGGCACTCGTATGCTACACAGCTTTAAAGACGGCCGCGCACGATTTAACGGATATCTGGATGATTACGCCAATTTAGCGGACGCTCTTTTTGCGCTGTATGAACTGACGTTCGATTACAAATGGCTCGAAGCGGCGACGCAAATGATGGATCGCATGATCCAATCGTTCTGGGACCCCAATGACGGCGGCTTTTATTTTACGGGCGGGAATCACGAGTCATTGATCACGCGCCCAAAAGATTTCTTCGACAATGCGACGCCATCGGGCAATTCAGTCGCTGCCGACGTGCTGCTGCGCCTGGCTGCGGTTACAGGCCGGAACGATTATGGCGAGAAAGCCGAACAGCTTATTCACACCGCCGCCCCTTTGTTGAAGCAGTATGCGTCCGGGTTCGGCCGCATGCTTGCGGCTGTGGACTTCTATGCCGGCCCATCGAAAGAAATTGCTATTGTCGGCACTCCGGATTCTTTCCTTCCGCTTTTGCGGCGCGGCTACTTTCCCCGTGCGGTGATTGCCGCCGGCGGCGCTGCTGATCGGATAGCCCTGCTGCGGGACCGGCCGATGATTGACGGCAAACCTACCGTGTATGTTTGTGAGAATTTCATGTGCAAACAGCCGGTCGTGGATCTGGCGGCATTGGAAGAGCTATTGTGAAATCGGACAAAAGCCCATCTCAAATCCGAAATTTCGAAATCGCAGATTGGACTCGGTTAAGTGAAGTCCAATCAGAAATTTCGGATCTCGGCTTCGAGATGCAGGATTCGTCCGATTTCAAAATTCCCTCGCATCGGTGCTTGGTTGGTGAAGTATGTTGATGCCCTCTGCGAGGAGGGGAATGCAGCCCACACCGCGGGATTTCTGAAGAAAAAAGAACGCAAAAATTGTACGATTGGCGGCTGGAGGCTGCCTTGATCGTCATCGGTCTGTCGATTCTGTTGGGTTTCGCTCAGGTCTCTCAAACAGGTACTGTCATCGGTTTGGTCAAGCTTCCTGGAGGCAAGCCTAGTTCGGCGGCACGCGTTGTCCTGCTTCCTCCGAAGTACACCGAGTTGTGGAACCGGCAAGTTCAGCAACGCCTGGACAACTACTGGGAAACCTTCAAGCCTGAATTTGTGGCGAACAAGGAGCACTTCGCGGACTACTATAAGCTCGCCCATGGCGAGTCCCTGCGATATGTGATCACGGCGATGCGGCGGGACCTCGGCGATGGCGCAACCAAATACATCAAGGATACTGCCCCGACGGGCGAATTCCAGTTCGGCGGGATTCCGTTTGGTTTATACCAACTGCTGGTTCAGGCAATGGCGCCGGGCGCGGATATCATTTGGTCTCGGACCGTCGATGTTCAAACCAACGTCCCCATTTTTGTTGACCTAGACAGACCGGTTTCCTAGGGCACGCGACATGCTCTCAGTGAGAGCATGAAGCTCACGAACGCGGTCTTAATCTTCTGCTCTATAGTCTGCTTACAGATAGACCGGACGCACGCGGCACCGTCACGCACAGTGCGAGGTGTGGTGATTACCGCGGAGGGAACGGTGGTACCGGAATTCACCGTGACTGTCAGACATATGTCGACAAAACCCGAACTGTACCCGCGCAAGCGTTACAAAAACGGGGAATTCACGGTTAATGGACTAAAGAATGACAAATACCAACTCCGCATTTCTTCACCGCTCTACATCACCACAAGATTGGATATCGACTTCAAATCCGACGACCGGCCGACCGAATACTCGATCGTGATCCTGCACAGCTACCGTAATGAACCTCGATTTCTACCTGGAACTGCTGCTTACACCGTTTCGGTCAAGGCGCTCCAGCAGAAGATCCCGGATGCGGCCAGAGACGCTTATCTGAAGGGTGTGGACCTGCACCGGGAAGGGCATCTGGACGAGGCGCTGATGGAATATGGAAAGGCCCTTCGCGCCTATCCAAATTACGTTCAAGCCCTGAGCGATCTTGGCTCGATTTTTATCCTTTTCAACCGTCCGGAATCGGCGCTGACATTCCTCCGCCGCGCACAGGAAATTGACGACTGTAACCTCGTCGTCAATTTGAATATTGCGATCGCTCTGAGCGAGCAGGGCGATTATTCGGGAGCGATGAAGCTGTTCAAAAAAGTTCTGAGTACAAATCCCAGGCTTGCGCTGGCAGTGTACTACATGGCAAAGGTCGATTACCTTCAAAAGAAGTATCGAGAGGCGGAAGAACATGCTGCGCAGGCCATAGAGGAGGATCCGAATCTTCTGGATGCGTCGCTGCTGATGATCGACATCAGCCTCAAGCAAAAGAAGTATGAGCAGGCGCGAGCCGCCCTGCTGCACATACGTCAGGCGATGGACAACAACCGGATTTCGCGCTTTATTGACGAGCAGCTGTCAACGCTTGGGAGCTAGTGTCCAGCTTTTCCTGAACGAGGGCGATCTCTTTCACAAATTCGGCCTTCAACCCGCCATCAAGCGGAGGCGCGGGCTCCCCCTTCTTCAGAGTCGATACGGGATTCAAAGGCGTGCCGTTCTTTGCCATCATGAAATGAAGATGCGGACCGGTGGCAAGGCCTGTCTGTCCGACCAACCCAATCAGCTCCCCTTGCTTGATCGCGCGTCCCGCGCGAATACCCGAAGCGATGTGCGATAGATGCGCGTACCCGCTCGTCAGGCCGCTGGCATGCTTGATGCGGACAAGATTTCCGTACCCGCCGTCCCAACCTGCAAATGTGACCGTTCCGTTTGCAACTGCAACAACCGGGCTACCCGCCGCCACGGCGTAATCGGCGGCCAGGTGCGCTCGTTCTTTGCCGAGGATCGGATGCATCCTGCGATGTGTGAAACCGGAGCTGATGCGTGGCGTGAATTTCAGCGGCGATGCCAGGATGGCGCGCTTCAAGGAAATCCCCTTCTGGTCGTAATAAGAATCCTTGAATCGAAAGCCACGGTAATGGCGGCCGGCGTTGACCAGATCAGCCGCCTGGATGTCTCCGTACTTCACGAAGGCGCCGTCGTGTACAAATTCGTCGACGATCAACCGGATCTGATCGCCTGCTTGAATCTCGGTGCTGAAATCCACCTCCCACTGGAAGATTTCCGCCAGCTCCGTGGCGAGGTACTCGCGCTTGGCCAAACCTGAGAGAGCCTCCCAAAGCGATGTGTGGATCTCGGCCGTAATTATCTTCTCCCGTGTTTCGAGATCGAGCCTCTCGACTTTCGCCTCATAGGATTCCGACGAAGCTTTCTCAACTCTGAGAACACTTTCGTCATCGATTTTGTATTCGAAGGCCCTCAGAGTGCCATCGCTCTCCTTTTCGAGGCGGAAGGGATTGCCGAAACGCATTTTGCGAAGATCGAAGACCGGACGGATGAGATCGGCGACGTGATTGGCGATTGCGATGGGAACGTCGTAGTCCACTAGGGTGGCAACCAAAGTCCTATTCTTTTGGATCTTATCTTCGACGATTTGCGTTTTTGGAATTTCAATTGATGGAGGAGCCAGCAGTGGTATGGAATCGATCTTGGATTCCCAATAATTCGGAATTATGGCAACCAGAACAGCCAATAGCAAAGACCAAATGAACCCGATTCTACATTTGTAAAATCGCATAAGTTCTACGACTATAGATCAGAAGCGGCGGTCCACCTATAGGAAATTCGTCTAGGGAAATTCGGGGTCAGACGTCTAAATCACCCCAATTTGTACTTCAATCTGGGTGATTTAGACGTCTGACCCCGAATTTCCCGAATTTCATTCCAGCAGATGATCCAGCGCAGGCAGTGGGACGGCACTCTCTTTCAAGGCCCGCTCGTGGAAGTCGCGAAGTGAGAAGCTCGCGCCTCTTAACTTCTGCTGATGGCCCTTGACCGCGAGCCACCCTTTCCAGCCTGCGAAGTACGTCGGAAGCTGGCAGGATGAAAGTTGAGCGCGTTGCAGTTTCGCCGTCGCCTCTTCCTTCTCTTGATATGTATCGTTGATCATCAGGTCCAATGCCTGCTGATCCGTCATTCCCATCGTGTGCAAGCGAATATCCAAAATCGTATTCGCTAGAACCCGCAATAATTGCTTTAACCAGGTGAGTCGCATACCCGGGTTGTTGTTCAGATAGCCTTGGTCCGTCATCAGTTCTTGAGTGTAAACGGCCCAACCTTCGATATAAGGACCGCTGCCGAACACGTTTCTCAGCAATCGGCGCGATTTTGGTTCGACCTCGTTGGCATATTCGAGCTGTACATAATGACCAGGCATTGCTTCATGGACAGTTAGATGCTGGAGTCCGTAGTCGTTGTACTCGCGTAATTTCGATTCGACTCGATCCTTGGACCAATTGTTGGGTATCGGCGTGACCCAATAAAACGCCCCCAGTTCCGGCTGAAGAGGTGGAGCGGCGTTGAATCCTCCGACTGCATAGATGCCTCTCATAAATTCCGGCGTTTCGATGACCTCCAGATTCGATCGCGAGGGAAGAGTCACTAGACTCTTCTCACGCACGAATGCCGTCGCCTGTTCCAAAGTCCTCTTCGCTTGAGCCATATACATTTCGGCCGTTGAGTGCCGTCTGGCAACATCGTCCAGCGCCTGTTTAGGAGTTTTCGGCGCAGCCAGCCTTTCAAGCTCCTGCCGCGTCGATTTGAGATCCGCTTCAGCCTCGGCAAGCAACTGTTCGGGACTCTTCCCGGTAGCGAGTACGTAGTTGAATTTCTGGACGTACTTGTCTCTGCCCAATCTCCAATCGCTCGTCTTCTTCGACAGAACGGCAGCAAGATAGCCGTTGAAATCTTTCAGTGCGGCGATAGCGCGACCAGCGGCCTGTTCAAAGTCCGCCTTTTGCGGCTCAGGTACTTCGGCCCGCAAAGTATTGTCTATCAAATCCACCGTACCGTCGTTTTCTTCACGGGCCACCCGATTCCACACTTCAGGCGCGTCCAGCAAGTTTGCTTTTGCCTGTTCGAAAAGGGCTGGAACCTTTTCGAGCCGTCTAATGATGTGCTGGTAGCGCCGGTCTTTTGGCGCGTATTCCAGCACATAAGGCGCAAACAATGCATTGCCTGCCAGTTCGACATAAACCGTCGGATTATGTTTGTAGCTTTGGATCGTGTTCAGTTCCAGCAGCGAGAGGTTCAAACTATTCTTGATAATTTCAAGATCTGCCTGCTGTTCTTTGTCAAGCGAAGATGGACTCAAAGCATTGACGCGAACTTGAAAGCCTTCGTACAACTTTCGCTGGGCCTCGATGCCCGTTGCGCTGTAGTCGTCGAGCATTTCGTCAAGTGCGGCGCCATTGTGCTCGTGATATCCGGTCTGTGTAGCGCTAACGGGCGAAAGAGCCAAGCTGCCGTACAAGACATCATCAGTAAGTTTGTCGAAATCGGCTACGCCAGATCTGTTATTTGACATTTCGGTTTTGTTTGTGCCGCAACTCACAAGGAGGCAAAAAAGGATGAATAAAGGCCAACGCACGTTCCCTCTCCCTCTGGGAGAGGGCGGCGCGACAGCCAGCGGGCTGACGCGCCGGGTGAGGGTCGCGCGAAGCGCGAGCCCAATAGAGCGAATCCTGAAGAGAAGTTTAGTCAAATCTTGAGACCCTCACCCTTTCTTGAGGCTTTGCCCTATCGGGCTCGCGCTTCGCGTCCTCTCCCAGAGGGAGAGGGTGGTTTCCTGTTGCCAGTTACTTCACAGCCTGTGGTGACTTTTACCACATACAGCTCAACCAAGCTACAATGCGCTTATGAAGCTGTTGATCGCTATCCTGCTCGTAACCGCCGGCCGACAGCCATTGCAGAGAGCAGAGCGGCCGTCAAGCGTCGCCAATGCACTTGATGCGTTGGGTCTGCTGCAACCGGAATCGGTGCGATCGATCCTGCTGCTTCACTCCGGCAAGAGTCTTTTACGTTCCAAGGCCGACGAATTGGAAGCCGCTCTGCGGAAGGACCCGAATAACATCGACGACCGTTTAATGCTGATCGGTTATTACACCTCGAACGGACGCGGGTCCGCAGATCGGCTCCGTCTGCGCAGTCATGTGCTATGGATGATCTCGACCCACCCGGAACACGCATCGACGGCGGAACCGAGCCTGCGGGACCTTCCCGACGATCCGGAGGGTAATTCACAAGTTCTGGAACTCTGGAAGAACAATCTTGGGTCACACCCCAATGATCTGCCGGTGCTCAAGAATGCAGAGAAATTTTTCTTCGGAAAAGACCCGGCCGAGGCGGACCGTCTGGTCCATCGTATCTCCGAGAGAGAGCCGAACAGCAGTGAATGGCCTGTGGAGTTGGCCCATTTATATCGCATGTTCGGAATTCCCGGTGAGAAAATCGACAACCCCGCCGAGAGGGCCATCGAAGAATACAGGCGCGTCCTGGAATTAACGAAAAATCCTGCCGCGCGCGAGGCGCTGCCGGGTGAAATGGCGGATGCCGCATTCCGTATCGGCGACTTTCCGGCCGCAGTCGAACTGGCCAAGATTTATCTCAAGAGTTCGGATCGGCCCGCCGTGCAGCGCGCGAACACGATTCTGGGACGCATCGCGCTGCGGACGGGCGACCTGGCCGATGCAAGACAGTATTTACTCGATTCGGCGAACCCGGCCGCAGCGCGGGACATTGCCTTCTCAGGACCGACGCTCGTGCTTGCCAAGGAACTCATCGAACGTGGCGAGCGCGAGACGGTGCTCGAGTATCTCGAGATCTGTTTGAAGATGTGGCCGCGCGGAGAGGATGTCCTGCGGATCTGGATTGCGGATATCAAAAACGGGAAAACGCCAAATCTTGGAGGTCCGTAAAAAGAAGCGCCTGCCGTGGGTCCGTCCCACAGCAGGCGAGAATGGGTGTCAATGTCAGTTGGCCCAATCGGTTTGACTGAGCTTTCCGGGATAGCCTACCGCGGTGACCCGAACATTTCAAGAAAAAAGATATCGCATTGCGATATTCCGTATCGCATCACGATTGACGCGACCATGACAAAGCCAACAAATAGAGTAGACGTAACGCTGGGCGACTATCGCGCACTAGCGGAATTCCGTTACGAACTTCGGCGGTATCTCTCTTTAACCGACCACGCCTCGCGCTCGGCGGGCCTCCATCCGGGACAATATCGGCTCCTCTTGATGCTGAAAGGACTTCCCGACGGAATCGAACCGACGATCGGTAATCTGGCCGAACGCCTTGGCCTTCGTCATCACAGCACAGTCGAACTGGTCGATCGCCTCGAAAAGCGCGGCTTCATCTACCGCGAGCGGAACGAACGCCACCGCAGTTTCGTCTTTGTACGTATCAGTCCCAAAGGTGAAAACATTCTGCGCAAGATTGTGGCCTCCCGTAAGGTGGATCTCAAGAAAGCCGGCCCGATTCTGGTCAAAGCACTGAAGACTTTGACTACGAGGCGCAGCAGGCGTTGAAGATTGCAAATTGCAGATTCCAAGATTGCTGAATTTTTCAAGCAATTCAGCAATCTTGGAATTTGCAATCTGCAATAGATTTCTAATTCGGCAGAAGCGCCTTTCCATCCAAAACAAACGTTAGCAACCTCGGTGTCACGGTCGGCCCGGTTGCTTCGGTGCCGGGCGGTGGCGGCGCGTTGGGCAGTGGCGGCGGTAGTGTTCCTTGGCCACCCAAGAACGAAACGTATTGCTTGCCGTCGAGCATGTAAGTGATCGGAGGGCCCATCCCCCCGCGCAATCCAGATTGGATCTCCAACAGCTTTTGACCTTTGTCGGCGCTGTAGGCCGCAAAACGGCCGTCGGGAATAACCTGGAACACCAGATTCCCGGCAGTCGTGACGGTCCCGCCTCCGATACTTCCGCCCCCCGGCGTGCGCCAGCGCATCTTCTGAGCAACCGGATCCCACGCCACGAGCATTCCACGCTGTCCTCCCGGTGGAATGGGTCCGATTGGCACAGGAGGAGGAAGCGTCGGCAGAAATTGCGGCGGCGGTTCCACACCCAGGCCCAGACCGATGCCGCGGTTGCCCCGGACGATGCCGATGTTGCGCTCTCCCGGCTTATAAGTGAAGTTTGGATCGAGGGCGAAGGTGTTGGTGCTGTTTGTCGATGTCGGAATATAGACCAAACCTGTTGCGGGATTGAAAGACATGGGCGACCAGTTGTGGGCTCCTCCCGGACCAGGGGCGAGCGTGACGGTTTCCCCATTTTGATCGTAATGAGCTTCCGGATTGATGATGGGCCGTCCAGTTTCCGGATCGATACCTTTCGCCCATGTGACTAGCGCGAATGGCTGCGCGGATATAAACGCGCCGGTAATACGATCCAACACGTAATAAAAACCGTCTTTGTTGGCCTGCATAAGGACCTTGCGCTGGCGTCCATTGATGGTGAGATCCGTAAGAATGAAGCCCTGAACGCTGTCATAATCCCAGGAGTCGCCCGGAACGGGCTGGTAATACCACTTCAATTCTCCGGTGTCCGGCTTTACCGCCAGGATGGAACATACAAATAAATTGTCTTTGCCCTTGGACTGGCGAAGCTGTTCCGGCCATGGACCTCCATTTCCGGTGCCGACATAAATCAGATCCGCGTCGGGATCGTATGCCATGCCGTCCCAGACCGTGCCGCCGCCCCCAAGCTTCCACCATTCACCCGACCATGTCTCGGCAGCTTTCTTGAGCGCAGGATTTTCGAAGGGTTTAGAGGGATCGCCCGGTATCGTGTAAAAGCGCCACGCCAACTGCCCCGTATTCGCGTCGTATGCGGAAAAAAACCCGCGGACCGGAAACTCCGCGCCGCTGACTCCAATGATGACCTTTCCTTTGGCAACGCGCGGGGCCATGGTAACGGTGTAATTGTCTTGAGAATAGGCAACGCGCGCTTCCCATACAGGCTTACCCGTCTCGGCGTCCAGCGCTTCCAGTCTGCCGTCGATAACCGGCGCGATGATCTTCCCCTGATATATCGCAAGGCCTCGATTCACAATGCCGCAACAGATTTTCGGCCGCACGGTGACCTGGTTGACTTCCGGATCCCATCTCCAGCGTTCTTTCCCCGTACGCGCGTCGAGGGCAAACACAATGCTCCAGTTCGTAATCCCGTATAAGGTGCCGTTCCAGAACAGCGGAGTGGCTTCCTGATTGCCGCCGCCGGCCCCGATGTCATGGGACCAAGCCAGCCCAAGCCGGCTGACATTGGTCGTATCGACCTGCTTCAGCGGGCTATACCGCGTTTCACCGGGAGTCAGACCATACGTTAGCCACTCCTCGCCGGTCTTGCCCGCGTTCCGGAGCGCCAGATCATCCACTCGCCGCACCTGCTGACCAGCAGCGATCCAGGTCGCCAATAGCAATCCCAAAAGGGAGAGCAATAAGACCATAACCCTTCGGATGCGCATCGTTGCCTCTTTTCAAATGAAGAGAATGTGTGGGTGGAATTATACGGAACTTTCCATTTTCCTCAGGCATGATTTCATAGCATAACCGGCTCGTCTGCGCTAGAATTCCGCCTCAGCCGAAAAATCTTCGAGACGTCCAAAAGTTCAGGAAAGGAGAATCTATGCGTTTGCGTACGGTAACGTTAGGGATCGTAGCCGTCGTTCTGGTCGTGCTGGCGTGGAGCCTCGTGGCCCAAACCCAGGCACAGAACAAACCGACTCAGTTTCTGCAACTGACGATAACAACAGTTAAACCGACAGCGATTAACGATTACGAGGAGTTCGTGAAAAAGCTGAATGCCGCCCGGGATAAGACACCCGGATCACCGGCCGTGTCTGTTTATGCGGTCAATCTCGGAGGACCAGCTTTCACCTTCTATACGGTTACCGAGTGGGAAAAATGGGCAGATCGCGAGAAATTCCCGAATGGGGGTCAGATGCTCCGGAAGGTCTATGGGGATGCTGAAGCGGCCCGCTTGCAGAAATTGCAACGTGATGCCATTGCGAACCAGCGGACCGAAGTCTACGCGTACGACGAGAACGCGAGCTTAAATCCGAAGGTGTCCGGTACGCCGCCGGCGTTCATTAACCTGCAACGAACGGTACTTGAGCCGGGGATGGCCGGAGCATACGCAGCTGCACTGGCGAAGCTCAAGAATGCGGAAGAAAAAGCAGGGGACAAGCGGACGATTATCCGGCGCAATGAGATACAGGGTGGAGCTTTCGTCCGTTACCAGGCAGTACTCATCAACAAGCTGAGTGATCGTGATGTACAAAACCCGAATGCGGGAGATTCCCTGAGGAAAATATACGGCAATGCCGAAGCAACGCAGGTTCAGGAGACTCTTAACAAGGCGATCCGCAATCGGACACAGGTCTTCCTGGCTTATCGCCCGGATCTGAGCAAGCAAAAACCGAGTACGTAGTACCAGCAACTGCGTGGCGCGCATTCCCCTCCTCTGCGAGGAGGGGAATGCGTAATTCGTCTACGCCGGCTGCTTTGCCAGCGCGATCAGCGCCTGCCGGGCTTCATCCATATTCGAGACGGGGGCGGGGAAGAAGAATCGCTTTTTTTTGCTGGAATTCAGGACATCGAATCCCTCGGAATCGATCCCAACCATCACAACCGAATCGGCGCCGGCGTAGTGCCGCAGCGCGGCCATGTGGCCTTCATTCATATGCTGAAGGATTCGCGCTTCCTGCGACGGGGAGAACGGATTCTGAGAGATGAATTGATCCGGTTCAATCCAGTAGATCCGGCCGAATCCGCCGATGAATCGCACGCGGACAAGCTCGAGACGAAAAAATTCGAAGTCGTGCGTCCCTGCGTAGTCTCGGGCTTGGGGAACGTACCGGAAGTAGCGCTCGCTAACATCCTCCTCATCCTTGCTGAGCGGGCGTGCATTTGCAATACAAGTGAGGCGCCCCCGCGCCTGCACGTCGCCTGAGTCGGCATTCTCCAAAACGGTTAACGAAACGCGCGAGTCGGCAAGGATGTTCTGCGTATGCTGCGCTATCCTGCTAATGTAAATGACAGGACGGCACTGCCGGTCGGCGCAGTAGGGCGTGATCGAACCGAACGGATATCCAGGCACATCGAGCGAGATCGTTGAAAGCACTCCAAAACTTTGTTGCAAAAACAATCGTCGGGCTTCATTGTTTTCCTTCATTCTTCTGAGTATAGGAAAGGGACAAGGAGAAAACTATGACTAGGATTTTTGCAATCTTGTTGCTGCTTGCGCAGGCAAGCGCAACGAAAGTACTTCCGGCGACCGATGTGAAGGCGTCCGACATTCAGGCCACGGTCCAGGAGGAAATCGCCAAGAAACTTACGGACGTCCCGATTCGTACCGTAGATGTCGGCGGGCATAATGTGAGCATCGCCGTTGTGCATCGGGACAAAGGAACCAATCTGACGGGTATGGCCGCGCACGACAAAGTGTCGGAGGTCTATTACATCGTTGAAGGTTCAGGGACCTTCGTCACGGGCGGCGCACTCGTGAAACCTCAAAAGCGCGAAAGCTCCAGCGACACGGTAAGGCAGCTCAGCGGTCCCGGCTATGCCGGCGCTGGAATCCAAGGTGGAAACAGCCGCCGCATGTCGAAAGGCGACATGGTGATCATTCCGGCCGGCACGCCTCACGGATTCACGGACGTGCAGGAAGCGATCACCTATACCATTGTACGAATCGATCCCGGCCGCCTTCTGGCATTGAAGTGAGAAGACCAGTATACTTCGGTCGAAATCGCAATTATCGCGACGAAGGAGGCGTTAATGTCGAAGAAACTGGTTTTTGTATTGATGATCGCCGCAGTCCTTTCTTTGGCCGGATTGACTCAAGGCCAGGGGCAAGGTGGCCGGGGCGAGCAACTCAAGCTGCCCGATGGACCCGGCAAAGACATTTTGCAGAGTGCCTGCACCGAGTGTCATAACCTCCAGATGGCCTCCGGCACCGGATACAACCGTGAGGAGTGGGGACTCACGCTCGAGCGCATGATCACAGCAGGAGCTAAGATGACACCGGATCAAATCCCGGTCGTGACGGATTACCTGCTCAAGAATCTCGCCGGAGAAGGTCCAAAACCGGCCGTCGTTGTAACGGGAAGCGTGGCGGTTTCCTTCAAGGAATGGGGACTGCCGACCAAGGGATCTCGGCCGCACGATCCGTGGGCCGCGCCGGACGGTTCGATTTGGTACACCGGCATGTACGCCAACGTGATCGGACACGTCGATCCGAAAACGGGCCAGGTCAAGGAGTACCAGCTCAAGACGCCACGTTCAGGCCCCCATGGTCTTGTCGGCGATAAGGACGGCAATATCTGGTTCACGGCAAATTCCAAGAGTTACATCGGAAAACTCAATCCAAAGACGGGCGATGTTACCGAATACAAACTCCCCGAAGGCGCGCGCGATCCGCATACGCCGATTTTCGATCAGAAGGGCACGTTGTTCTTCACCGTTCAAGGCGCCAACATGATCGGCCGCCTGGATCCCAAAACAGGTGACATCAAAATTGTCACCTCGCCGACTCCGCGGTCGCTTCCCTATGGGATGGTTGTGAGCTCGAAGGGCGTGCCGTTCCTCGTCGAATTCGGAGCGCCGAAAGTCGCAAGCGTCGATCCTGCGACGTTGGCCATCAAAGAATACGCGCTGCCGCACGAGGAGTCGCGGCCGCGGCGTATCGCAATTACCAGCGACGACGTGATCTGGTACTCGGATTACTCGCGCGGTTATCTGGGCCGGCTGGATCCGAAAACGGGAGCTGTGAAAGAGTGGCCATCCCCAAGCGGTCCGACTTCTCTGCCTTATGGCATTACCACCTATAACGACATCATCTGGTACAGCGAATCGGGAGTGAAGCCGAACACGCTGGTCCGGTTCGATCCCAAAACCGAGAAGTTCCAGACCTGGCTGATCCCATCCGGCGGTGGTGTCGTTCGGAACATGATGGCTATGAAAGACGGGAATCTCGCAATCGCCGAAAGCGGGATTAATAAAGTTGCCCTGGCAGAAGTGAAAAGATAGGCAGTAAAACACTCGAGGCCCACCCCGAATTCTTGAAGTTCAGAATTCCGTTTGTGTTTTTGTGTCTTTTTTGTGGCCGCTCCCTTCGTTTAATGTGCCGTGAGATTGTTTCAGGATGACGCTCCGGAAAAATCACGGTAAGCTACATCTTGAAAAGGAGCGTACGACATGAAATCTCGATTCTCCATTTATGCAGGCGTTGTCGTGCTGGCACTTTCGTTCTGGGTGGTTCCTGTTTTGGCTCATCACGGTTGGGCAGGGAATCTCGACGAAGAATTTCAAATTTCGGGAACTGTCGAAAGCCCTGTCAGCCTGGCTGGCCCGCATGCAACGATGAAGATACGCGCTGATGGCCACGTGTGGGATCTCACGCTGGCGCCTCCCGCACGTACGGCCGATGCCGGCTTGAAAGAAGGCATTATTCCGGTGGGCGCGATGGTAACCATCCACGGCCATCGCAATCGCGATCCAAAGCGTTATGAGGTCAAGACGGAACGGGTAATCTGGAACGGGCGCACCTTCAACGTTTATCCCGACCGCAAGTAACGCCTCGCCCGGGAGTTCCGTTTGTACGAATTCATGGCGTGGCTGCAAGGTTCCTTCCTGGGCCACGCCATGCGCGAGTCCGGTGTGTGGACTTACGGTGTCGTTAATCTCGTACACATCTTGGGCGTTGCTTCGCTCTTCGGCTCCGTTCTCGTGATTGACCTCCGTCTGTTGGGGTTCTGGCGGAGCACCTCTCTGCCGGCGATTACTACACCAACCGTGCCCATCGCCGGCACAGGCTTTGTTGTGGCTGCTTCGAGCGGCATTTGTCTTCTCGCAACCAAAGCGACCGAGTACGTCGACAACCCCTTCCTCTACATCAAATTTTCGGCGATCGCTTTGGGCCTGGCGAATGTTGGCGTGCTTTATTTCACGTCAGCTTGGAAGGCGCGTGCATTACGCGACCTATTACCGAAGGAACAAACGCAACTCGCCAGGATTGGCGGCATTTCCCTTCTTTGCTGGCTTACCGCGGTCACGGCAGGGCGCATGATCGGCTACTGGTAAAAACAACCGGAACTATGTCGCTGGCGGGTCGCCAGGTTCTTTTCAGCATGACTCTCAACTTGGACACGACACACTGATATTCTTGGCAATTGAGAACTGGAATTCAGGAAGCTGCCGACGCTTTCTGGAATCCGCAAGGGCGAAAATACGTTCTTGCCCGCTGGCTTCGCCGGCTTTCCGGGAATCGCTGGGTAGTTCATAAGTAAACGAATGTAACTGCGATGGAGTGCGGCCAGTACGCATTGATGGACTCTTTGTGAAGGAGTTCAGCCAATGAAAAGCAAAACGATGGCAAACCTGTTTGTTGTATTCCTTTTGATTTGCGTTGCGAGCGGTTCAGCATTCAGCCAAACGAAGACAACACCGCGGCTCCCGAGAAAAGGACAGCGGTGGCACAAAAAAGAAGTAGCGGTATTGTGTGCACATAATCACATTAACTGCAGTGCCGGCCGAAGGCTGGTGACATTTCATTCAAATCGTATTTACGGCAGGCCGTCCTAAGGCGGCACCTTTTTCGGCGTATTCGATACCTTCCGCGAGTTGACCTTTAGCAACATATCTAGCGCTGCTAGCTTTTGGATTGCTCCCGCAGAAACGCCAGCGTGAGCCTGACGCATTCCTCGGCATTGGCTGCAGCGATGTGATAGGCATCGCTCTGGATCACGGCGAGACGCGAATTCGGAATCAACCGCTGGTAGGCTCGGGCCTTCTCGACCGAATGCATCTTCGATTGATCGCCCGTAATCACCAATGTTGGCGCCATGATTCGCTGAAGGACTCCTTCTTTTGCCAGATCAAAATTCGACATGGCTTTGTTGAGGCCGGTCGTTCCCTCGCGATTCGCTGTGGCGAAGATCTGATTCCAGTAGTCAATCATGTCCTTCGGGACCCGGGACCCCAACCTGTCGCGTTGGGGAATGGGCGAGGGGTTCTCGATGTTGACCGGCACGACAGGACCGCCGGCCACGACAAGTGAGCGCGTTAGCCGCGGATGGTCTGCCGCAAGCCGCATGGCCACGCTTGCCCCGGTCTTCGCGCCGATGATGTGCGCAGATTCGACGCCCGCCCGGTCCATGACCTGCGTCACGAATGTCGCGAGACTTGCGAGCGAATACTCGAAGCCGGGAGGGATCTTCGAGTGGCCCAGTCCCGGCAAATCGGGCCGGATCAGCCGGTATTCCTGGGCCATGCGCGGAACCCAGGCGTACCATTCGGTGCTCGATTCGTCATTGCCGTGAATGAGCACGGCCGTCTCAGGCTTGCGCCACGGCTCTCCAAGCCAGTCCTCGCGATAGAAGAGATCCTCTTTGTAGTCCTTCGAAATAATCCGGACAGGACCGCTCTGCGCAAACGCGGCCGCACCGGCCAATGCGTTTACAACCGCGGTTCCAACGCCCGCACGCAACAAGTCTCGACGCGACATCTGGAAGCTCATATCGATACACCTTTCTGGCCTCAGCCGAGGAAAATTGTATAGCCATAAAGAGGCACAAAAATCACAAAAATTTTTGTGATTCTTGTGCCTTTTTGTGGCCGTTTCTGTTTTTGTATACTGCACTCCACACGGGAGGGATCATGAGAAAACTGCTTTTCGTCATGTTGGTCCTTGGGATCACGTCTGAATTCGCTCTGGCGCAGACGCCGCGCGAAACGCCTGATTGGACCGGCTACTATACACTTGCGACGGCTCGTGAGCTTGCGGGCGCAGGTCTCAAGCAGGACTTCCCTGGCGAAGAACTGAACAATCTGATCATTCCCCATTTGCAGCCCTGGGCGAAGGCGCGTATGGAGGCGACGGATGGAATTGCGGACGACACGGGCCAGGTATGCCTGCCTGACGGGATCTTCCGATACCCCAGCATGGCGGGCCGGTTTCTCTGGCTGCAAGAGCGCGGCCGGATCGTCATGGTCTTCGGGCTCGTCAACACGGCCGGCGTGAGGCGGATCTATCTTGACCGTCCCCATCCCAAGAACCCGCTTCCCACCTGGAACGGCCATTCGATCGGCCGATGGGAGGGTGACACGTTCAACATCGACACGGTCGGATTCAACGACAAATCGTGGTTGTTCGGCGGTATGGAGCCACACACCGAAGAGGCTCATCTGGTGGAGCGGGTCCTGTTGGTCGCCAACGGAGCCTTCATGGAAATCAACATTACCGTCGAAGACCGGCATGCACTCACTTCTGCCTATACGTATAAGCGCTACTACAAGAGACAACCCGCAGCAGAGATGCCCGAGAATGTTTGCAACGAGGATCCGGTGACATGGAAACAATTTCGGAACGCAGCGCTCAGGAAACAACTGGAACGCGCACGGGTGGTCAAATGAGACGCCTTGCGCAGATTCTGGCGATAGTGATCCCCCTCGCGTTCGCGCCCCGCATCATGGCCCAACAGGCTCGCCAAACACTGTCGTCGGCCGTACCCGATCTGCAGGGTGTGTATCAGTCGATCCCCGATAGCACGACGCTTCCCGGAGGACTGAAAAATGCCGGGTCGCCCGCCGCCATCGAGTTGCTGCCCGAAGCGGCACGGCAAGCGAAATCCATCGATTTGCGCGAGGATCCGTCGAAGATGTGCCAGCCGGTCGGTCCTTTCAGGATGATGGCGGCGAAACAGACGAAGATCGAGCTGGTGCCGGTGAGCTCCATGATCGTGATGCTCTTTGAGGATCTCTCGCACGGCATGATGCGGACCATCTACCTGAAGCGAGGACATAAGCCAAAAACAGAGCCCACCTGGCTCGGAGACTCCGTAGGCCGTTGGGAAGGCAACACATTAATAGTGGACACCATCGGTTTTAACGATCAAACGTGGCTGAACGACGGAGGCGCCCCGCATAGCGAAGCCCTGCATCTGGTCGAGCGCATCCGTCCGGTGCTGGCCGGGCAGTACCTCGAATACAAAGTCACGGCGGTGGATCCGAAGACGCTGGCGAAACCCTACAGCTACACGCGCTATTACAAAAAGCTGGATTCCGAAATAATGGATGATCCTTGCGAGGACGAACAATAGACAGGCTTCCATACGGCGCGTAGCTGGGTCTGCTGAGAACGACCGTGGTTTGTTGCCTCGCCATCTCCCGACGCCCACCTGTTACTGCCGATCGCTTCGGACGCAGCTCTAAAGCTCCGTTGGAAGTACGCTTCAACGCCTCATTGGGGCGGCAATTGCAGAACGGCTCGCGGCGGAATTATGATCAACCTCAACGACTGTATGATGCGAAGTTTGTTGATGGATACGGGGGCTGAGGTTTACCTTGTCTTGAACGTCAGCGGTGTCGGCCTGACCGACGATCAATTTTTCCGCCTTTGTCGCGACAATGAGGATTTTCACATCGAAAAGAGCGCCGAAGGGGAACTGATCATCATGTCACCGAACAGGCCGAAGACAGGACGCAAGCATGCGCGGTTTCTTTACCGGCTTTCCGCGTGGGCCGACAAGGATGGAACGGGAGATGTCTACGATGCGACTTCCGAATTCAGTCTGCCCAACGGATCCAAACGCGCACCCGACGGCTCCTGGATCTTGAAGAGCCGGTGGAACAGTCTGCCGGAAGAACAGCAAGATAGCTTTGCCGCGCCCATCATTCCGGACTTTGTCGTCGAAATTCGATCTCCTAATGACCGGATGAAGCGCTTGAAGGCAAAAATGACGGAGTACGTTGCTAACGGCGTCCGGCTGGCATGGCTGCTCGATCCGATCGATAAGCGGGCCTACATTTACCGGCCCGGTGAGGCCATGCATGAAATCAAAGAGCCGAACATCCTCAGCGGTGATCCTGTGCTTCCCGAATTCCGGTTTGATTTTCGCGAAATCCTCTGATCTCCAAATTCACTTCGCACTTTACCGCCCTCGAATAGGGTCTTATTTTTCAACAAGTTCGCTTCTTTATCGTAAAACGGAACCAACGCGATCAAGGCGGGGAGTTGTAAGGGCAAGTTGACATCCTTGATCTCCACACAAAATGTTTCACCCATGTCTTGCGAGGCGATCACGCCAGGTCCAAACACCAGACGCTGACGATGGTCAAAGCTGCAAGTGCACGCATTTTCGACCGCATGTTCTCTCCTCGTGATTACAAACGGGAAAACGCCGAATTATACAGAACGAGCAACCACGATGGCCCGGTTTAAATTGTGCGCACCATTGTCCTGACTTGTCTGGCCCCTTTGTAGAATCCAAGTTGTCATGTCGTCCAGACGTCGCTCGTCAGATTTTTCCTTCCTGGATCTGCCGTGGGCGCTTTGGTTCTTCCTCGGACCAGAGCGCTGGGCGTTCCTTTTCTTCAGCGCCGTACTTCTCGCGGTTTTCTGTTATGTTGTGGTGCCTCCGTTTATCGTCGGATTGATCACCAACTTTTTACTCGACTATACGAAGGCGGACCGGGCGAAACCTCGATCGCTCTCGCCATTGTTCGTGTATGCGGGACTGTTAGCCGCCAGTTATGCCGGTGTTGCGCTCATCCGTTTATCGAGCAAACGCATGATGGGCCGCATCAGTCTGAACGCACGGTATCGAGCCAAACTGTGGGGATTTGAGCGGCTCCTGGATTCGTCGCTGTCGTGGCACCAGCAGGAGAGCACCGGCAACAAAGCACAGCGTCTTTTGACCGGCGCGGAGGCCGTGAGGGAATGGACCGACAACGTCCTCATCGATACGCTGAACACGGCGGCTGTGTTCCTGTGTTCGATAGTCGCGACCGTGCTCCTGCACCCGGCGTTTGTGCTCTTCTTCGTGTACTACCTCGGTGTGTTGATCTCCATTGAGTCGTTTTTCGACCGCCGCATCGACCGCCTGTCGGACCGCATTAACCAATCTCTGGAGAACGCGAGCGGCGGTTTTGTGGAAAGCGCCTCGAATATTTTGTCTGTGAAGGCTCTTGGCGCTGCCGACAGCATGACGAACAACCTAGCGCAAAGAGAAGACCTGGCGCGGCAGCTCTCTTATGAACGATTGCGGCTCGGCAACACCAAGTGGATGTGCTACCAGATTCATAACGGTGTGAGCTGGGGTTTATACCTGTTCGTCGTGGCCTATATGGTCATCGAAGGCAAGTTGTCGCCGGGCTTTTTCCTGACTTACGCCACGTATTTCGACAAACTCCGGCAGACTGCGACGGAATTCACAGACCGTTTCCAGTGGATGATCGAACGCAAATCAAATCTCGGACGCATGATGCCACTGTTTTGGACGGATAATCGGCTCCCCTCAGGTAATCGAAAGTTCCCTTCCGACTGGCAGCGTATCCATCTTCGTGACGCCGTTTTTCGTTACGACGAGAAACCCGCCGTCGGCCCTCTTTCGCTTGAAGTGAGACGCGGCGAGATCGTGGGCATTGCCGGTTCCTCCGGTTCCGGGAAATCCACGCTGATCAAACTTCTCCTCGGCCTGTACCACCTCGATCGTGGCACGCTTCAGATCGACGATGTGCCGATCGATGAGATTCGACACGAGGAGTTAGTTTCGAATGTCGCCGTCGTCCTGCAGGAAACCGAACTGTTCAATTTTGCGTTGCGCGAAAACATCACGATGATGCGCGACGTGCCCCCAGCCCTTCTTCAACGAGCGATGGAGATTGCTTGTCTGGACGATGTTATCGAGCGCCTTCCGGATGGACTCGATACGGTCATTGGTGAGCGGGGTTACTCGCTGTCCGGCGGTGAGCGTCAGCGCGTTGGTATTGCGCGAGCAGTCTGCCGCAACGCGCCCATTCTGCTGCTCGACGAAGCGACTTCCGCACTCGATTCTGCTACGGAGCAACGCGTGATGGAACAATTGATGGCCGAGCATCATGTTGATCGCACCATGCTCATTATTGCGCATCGCATCAGCACGCTGAAGGATGCGGATAAGGTCGTCGTCTTCGACCACGGCCGGTTGGTTGAACAGGGTGGATTTCAGGAACTAGCCGAAGATCCCGCGTCCCGCTTCGGGACGATGTGCGCTATCCAATCGATATAACGCTACTCTGCTCAACGCGCAAACCAAGTTGGGCCTGCATTTCACTGAGAAACGCGTCGGGTTCGCCGGTTGGCCATTCGAACGAAAAGTCGTATTTCGCGCTCAAGCCCGTTTTGTCCGTCACGGGGCCATGCGCTATGCCGGTGATGGAGTTGGCAAAGTAACTCATCGTCAAATTCCTTGCGGTTACTGTCGCGCCTGGACCAAACCGCACCATCGGCCGCTCATCGCTGGTAACTTCTTTTCAAGTTTTTTCGGACCATTTTTAGCGACGGTCATGACAAAGGCGGGTACTTCGCGCTGCGTCGTTAGTATCCGGTCAGTGCTCCGCTTCATCTCTTACCTCCGACTTGAAATCTTCTCGACCAGAGATGAAACTTTCTCCGCGTCACCGAAAGTCTCATGGGTAGCAGGCAAAGCTTTGTGTGCGGCCGATGAAACTCTGTTTACCGCAGACAAGACTTTCGCTACGCTCGACAGACCTTTTTCGACCCTCGACAAAATTTAACCGGTCAGTAAGGAAACTTTGTTTACCGACAAGGAAACTTTGTTTTACGACGACAAAGTTTCGTCTACCTCCGAGAAAGTTTTGTTCGCGGCGAATAAAACTCTGTCACCGGTCGAAAGACTTTTGTTGCCCGTCCACAAAATTTCGTCCGCGGCAGCCGAGGGTTGGTTTACCGGCAACCAAGTTCCAATGGTACCGAGGAACACGCGCGACAAGAGGCTCTGACCGCAGCAAACAAGCCATCTGTCTGTAGATGTGAAGAATATGGACAGCTCAAAGTCATCCGCACTTGAACGGACGGGCACATCCCGTTGAAGCCGAGCGAGAAAAATACGGAATCGAACTGGTATCGGACACTCGCCGGCCGGTTTTGTTAGTCATCCACGCGCTGCCAAGAAACATAAAAGTGTGTATCGTCTTCTGTAGTTATTTTTGCGTAATGACAGTGCTTATTTCCGTACGGCACGCTATTAAAATCGCAGTCATAAGGTTTTGGCGCGCGAATAACTTGCTTACGTGTATACCATTCAGGGTGCCAAGTCTCTAGAAGCCTCAGGCTGAGAGCCAGGGCGCATACGACGAGAACGCGAAATTTCATTCTCATGAACGATCCTCCTCGCCGCTGCCGAGCGACGCTGACTGTCTACTTCTTGCCCTGGTCTTTGTCCTATCTTTCTTTGTCTGATTCTGTTTCTTGAGGCCATTCTTTTTACCTTTGCGTAGACCTGCGGCCCGACTTTTGCCTTTGGAATTGGTGGATTTATGCAGTCCGGCGTGCGCGTTACTGTGGCCACCAACCGGCGTGCTCGGCGGCCCGGCCTTACCGGCCTTTCCTTGTGCGGCGACGTTGAGCGTTGCGGGAAGCAACACCGTCGAAAGAAATAACATCCACTTCATAGACTCTCCTCAATCGGCCTCTCCGTTGGCCGGAAACAGGAATCATGAGACCACCGGGTCACCGAATGTGCAAATGGCGGCGTCAAGAAGTGATCACAGTGGAAACCTCACGAGCAGCCGAACTTAATTTGCGTAATTGCAATTGAGTTAGTCAACTCAGTTAGCTATCCTGCGGACACGAACCTGGTAAATGTTCACGAAGCCAAAACCAAACTTTCGGAGCTCCTGAAAAAGGTTGAAGCCGGTGAAGCGATTGTCATCGCCCGGGCCGGCAAGCATGTGGCGCGGCTCGTACCGGCTGCAAAAACGCGGAAGCGGGGTTTTGGATTCGATAAGAGGAAATGGGAACTTCCGGAAGATTTTGACGCCCCTCTGCCGGATGACCTCCTGGACCAATTCTATAAGTCTGGTCTCGGATGAAGATCTTGCTGGATACCCAAGTCTGGCTCTGGTTGTGCAAGCACCAGAGAAAGTCTCGAAACGCACTCGAAGGCAGCTTCAAGATGGGCGAAACGAATTGCTGCTCTCAGCAGCCAGCGTTTGGGAGATTGCGATCAAGTACAGCCTGGGCAAACTCCCACTACCGAGCCCCCCGGAGAGTACATTCCTGAAGGACTGACGATGACGGACACGCACCCGTTGCGGTTCAATTTAGCCATGCCGTTCGCGTCGCACGGCTCCCTTTTCATCATCGCGACCCGTTTGACCGTCTCCTCATTGCGCAAGCGCAGACGGAAGGGATTCCTATCGCGACGGCCGATCCCCGGTTCAAGCCATACGACGTCGAGATCATTTCCGCCTGAAAGAAACGCGCTGCGGCGGTATGCCAGGTTTGATCGAGATCTGCAATTGAGATCGGCACAGCTCATCCACACTTGTTTTCCTGTAAAATCTAAAGAAATTCAGCATCAATGAGAAATGGAATTTGCAATTCCAGGCGGAGGCGTATTCCCCTCCTCGCAGAGGAGGGGTGGATGCGCCGAGCGAAGCGAAGGCGCAGACGGGGTGGTCAGATCGGAGAATTTCGCCGAACTGACCACCCCGGCGCTTATAGATTCTGCTAACTCCTCGCGGCCGTGGTCTTCCACTTCCCCTGCCACCTTGCTCTCATGGTGTCACGGTCGACCTGTTTCCCACGCAAATAGACCTTACTAATTCGGCGTGAATTCTTGATCTCCATGAGCGGGTTGGCATCGAGCACGATGAAGTCGCCGCTCTTGCCGGGCGCGACCAGGCCGGTGTTGAAGCCCCCGATTTCGGCTGCGTCGCGCGTGGCCATGACGATGGCTTCCATCGGAGTAAAGCCCATATCGATCCAGCTCTCGAACTCGATCTGGTTGTACCAGCCGTAGCCGCGGCCGGCCGCTCCGTTGTCGCTTCCGAACACGAGTTTCATGCCGGCTTTGATGAATTTTCGGGCCACGTCGCCCATCTGCTTCGATTCCTCGCGTGCGCGCGCGACGACTTCCGGCGTTAGTTTTTTAATGGCCGGACCCTTCTGCCTTTCGACCTGCTCGCGCGAGAGCATCTCCCACAGCAGCGGATCGTCCCACCCCTCAGGGCCCAGGGCGTCCAACTCGCCATGTTCGGTAAACCAGAGAGGCCGGTCGTTGGCGACGCGGTCGCGGATGATGGCGAGTAATTCCTCATCCGGCTCTTCACCCTCTCGAACCGGCATATGCGTGGATCCGACCAGGCCCGCTTTGTAAAGCTCCTTCGCATCCGACAGCTTCACCGTGTGCGCCGCCACGGTCAGATTGTGCTTCCGGGCCTCGTCGATAATTGCTCGATAGAGCGGCGGCGGCAGCGTCTTCAACTTGCCTCCGCGAGAGTCCACCCAGATCTTGACGAACGCGACCTTATTCTTCGCGTAGTCTTGAACAGCCTGCCGAGCCTCTTCTTCAGTCGTCACCGGATACATCACGTCATTTCTGGACGCGTGGCCAGTTGCGCCGGCTCCCGGCCAGGATATCCCTGGGCCCGCAGTCCGAAACAGCGCAGCGTTTGGAATGACTTCTTCCTGCACGCGAAACGGGACGTCGCCCCACGGGAAGCGCCCAGTCTTCGGCATTTTGGGATCACGCGGAGCCATGAACAGATTGAGATGATCGGCCGGCATGATCTCCCTCTCGGTGAGACTGGCAATGTCGACGACGCCGCTGAACCCGAGGTACGCGTACCGCTCCAGATGGTCAATGAGATTCTCACGCGTGAAGTTTTCTTTCGATGTCGTGCCCTCGATCACATTCTCGTAACCGAGGTGCCCGTGCATATCGACCTTCGCCGGCATGACCGTTTTACCAGTCAAGTCGACGTGAGCCGCACCTGCGGGAACCGCAATCTGGCCCTTCCGTCCGACCGTGGTGAATTGGTCATTTTGGACAACAAAGGCCGAGTTCTCGATGGGCGCGCTGCCGTCGCCTGTGATGAGCAACGCTCCTTCGAAAACGGTCGCGTTGCCCGGAGCCGTCTGGCTTCCCGCAGGCGCAGAACAAGCTGCCGCCGCCAACAGGAACGCCGCGATGAAGAAATGAGTGAACGTTTTGGTAATCATCGGACTTGCACCTTTACCATCCTCGACTGCGGACGGTACGCAGGAATCCACACAGTCGGACGAGCTGCGGTTTTGTCTACTGTGAGATCGCGGATTTCGTATGGAGACGGAGTGAAAAACTCCGTCGATTGTCCCGTTTTCATATCAATTCGGTAGATGCGGCTGCTGTTGAAATCGTTTGTCCAAACGATCTGGTTCTTGTCGTCAACAGCCACCGTGTATGGCGATGCAAACGGCGGCGTGTAGGCCTCGTTGCCCGGAATGACCGGATATTCCTTAATAGTCTCCGGTTTATTCGGATCGAACACCGCGATCCTGCCCGCCCAGTACAGCCCGACCCACTCGCGGCCTTGTGCGTCCATGTCGCCACGCCGCGGTCCAGAACCCGGCGTCGGCGTGGGATATGCGGTGAACCGCTCGGTTTCCGGATCAAACAGGCCGATCTTACCCAGGCGGTACAGGTTCATGATCGACCGGCCGTGCGGATCGGTCTCCATATCATACGTGTCGTCATCGGTTCCGTCCGGAACGGTGTAATGCTTCACCTCGCCGGTCTTCATGTCCAGCTTGAATAATCCTTTGTCGAGATACCAGACGTTGCTGCCTGGACCCATTCCAAACATATTGCTCCCGGAAGCCCACGGTGTGAATTCTTCGGTGCGGGGATTGAATCGGATAGTGCCTCCGCCCATGCCGAACACCACATTGCCGTCGGGATCGAATGCCAGGTCATGCGCTCCGCCTCCAGGATTTCCGGCGCGCCCTTGCCCTTCGGCGATGATTCCACCTTCTCTTCCCATGCCCTGCAGCACCTTATAAGGGAATTCCTTAACCTCGCCGGTTCGGCGGTCGAGCCGGCCGAGATTGTAGCTGAAATGGTCGGTGTAATAAGCATACGGCCCCTTCGGCTCCAGAATGATGTCGTGCGGCCAGACGTAGCGCCGGTCTCCGCGAAGGATGTTCAGGTCCTCGTGACCGCCTCTTGGAACATCGTATTCCGTCACGACCAGACGAGTGGCGGCGTCACTAGTTGGCCGCGGCCGCAACTGGAACAGAATTTGATCCGAGGATCCCGGGCCTCGAATCGAAGCCAGGTATTCGGCCAGCGGCTCGACGTACTTCTTCTGCCCGAATGCGCGAGTGCCGGGAGTTTCGCGCGAGACGGCTCTTTCCCCCGCCATCCGGCGGATGATTTGAACCCAGCCTTCCTTTGTACGCGGTGTTTTTAAAGCAAACTGCAACGAGTGACAGTTGTCGCACTGAATGAATAAATGTTTTTGCTCATCGGTGCCGGGCAGAGCGGCCACGATTTCCGATGCCGTTGCATCCGCGATCGACGGCTGCCGGGGCTGCAAGCTGAAGTCGGCTCGCGATGTTTTACCGGTCACAAGCGTCACAGTTTCCCGCCGGGCCGGCTCGAAGTCCGGAAGGTCAATGCTGATGGAATGCACACCCGCAGACAAATCGGACCAGCCGGGAAATGAATAGTCGCCGCTGTTGTTGGTGTAGACAGTCACCGCTATATTGCTGTTCTGGCGATGAGCCCTCACCGGAACTCCCGCCAACGGGTCGCCGTCCGAGGAAACAACCTTACCGCTCAGTAGCGAATCCTCCGCTGCTAAGAAGTTCCTCGGCGAAAAATGAGAATACATGCTCGCCAAAGTAATTAGGAGGAGCGCGGCCAGGGCATATCTATATGGGGTCCGTCTCGTCGATCGCGTGAGTCTCATGGTATGTAAACCTCTTTCAATTTTTGCGGCTTCGCGGATTCTACGCCAGGCCTCTCGGCAAATCAATTTCCGGAAACTCGTAGCGACTCAATGGGTCGTGTCATAAACAAAGGGGACGTGCGCTGCTATACTCGGCCGGGCAAAAACTAAAAGGAGGTTGCAACGATGCCAAACAAACACCTGGAGGTGATCCATCACCAAAATTACGACTCTACGGTCATGATGCCTTTCGTCCCAGCCATCAAAATCAACAGCGGCCGACTCCTTTGGTTGGCCGGCACCACTGCGCTGCCGGTGTATCATGATCACCCGCATCGCCGCGAAGACTTGGCCAAGCTGCCCGATAACCTGGAGGCACAGACTCGGACGAGTATGGAGGGAATCAAGAAGACGCTGGAAGCCGCAGGAGCGACCTTTGGAGATGTTGTCCACATCTTTGTGTTCCGGGCGCGGCCACGGATGGGGGACATTGGAAGAGCGAGCGCGATTATCAACTCTTATTTCGCTCCGTATAACCATAAGCCGACCTCGACGAATCTCGCTGTCTTGGAACTCGGAGATCCCGAGCAGCTCATCGAAATCCAAATGGTGGCGGTTGTGGATTAACTTACGGATTGCGCGGGATGGTCGGGGAGATGCCCGTCCCTCGCCCGACTCCTAGCCCCAGCTCAGGTCGTGGTTCTTGAGAGGGATGGAACGGAAGCGTTTGCCGGTGATTTTGAAGACCGCGCTGAGAATCGCCGGAGGAATCTGTGGGATTGCCTCCTCGCCGGCGCCGGTGATCCAGCGGTTGGTCTTCATGAACTGAATATTGATTTGCTTCGGATACTCGTTCATCCGGGAAACTGGGAATTTGTCGAAGCTCCGCTCAACAGCATGCCCGTCCTCGATTGTGGTCGCTTGATACATGGTGTCGTCATAACCCCAGGCGATCTGCCCTTCGATCTGCTTCCGAACCGACAGCGGATTCATCAGGGCAAATCCCTGTTCGAAGACCACGTCCACACGATGCAGTGTCAGTTGGCCGCGTTTGGTGACTTCGACAGTATGCACTTGGGCACAAATCGTTGAGGTCGTCCGCGTCGGCCGGCGGCGATCGTCGATGGCGATGCCGCGCGCCCAGCCCTCCGGCAGCGGGGTTCCCCATCCGGACATTTTGGCCACGATGTCGAGGGCTCTCACGAAGTCATCGCGGTGCACGAAACCTCCGATTCCTCGCTTGGGATCGGCAGGATTGCGCAAAATCAACTCGCGCCGGTACATGTACGGATCCTTGCCCGCGATGTTCGCAAGCTCGTCGATGAAGCTTTCCATGTAAAAGCCATTGGGGGCGGCGCCGGTGCCTCGGCGTGTCCCGATCGGAACGTGAGTTTTCGGCGCGTGAATGGTGAGGCGGTAGTTGGGGATGAAGTACGGTGGCGCCGACAGCCCGCGATAGCCCATATCGCCGAGGTTCCACGTGGTGGCGTGACGCACTTCCATTGCGAGCGGCCATCCTTGGGCATCCAGACCCGCCTTCATCAGGCAAACACTCATCGGGCGATATCTGGTTCCGGTGCCCCAGTCTTCTTCACGTGTCCATAACATTTTGACCGGCCGCCCGCGGAGGGCATTGGCGATTGCGACCGCCTGCTCGCCCTGCGGACCATTCCCGTTGCTGCCGTAGCCGCCACCCTGGAATGTCGAATGGATGTACACGTTCTCAGGAGCGATGCCCGTCAATTTCGCCGTCTTGCGAAGCAGGCCCTGCGGATCCTGGTCTCCGCTCCAGATATCGACGCGATTATCGGTGACGAGAACCGTCGCGTTGCCAGGCTCCATGCGGGCGCGCGGCGAGAATGGCACCGAATAGACTGCTTCGACGACCTTGGCCGCACGCGCCATTGCCTCGTCGACATTCCCATCATTGGTCTTTGCCTCGCCCGGTTGTTTCGCTGTGGCAAGGTGAAGATCGTAAAGGGATGCGGAGTTCACGCCGGCTCCCGAGCCGTAATTCCACTCGATGGGCAAAGCATCGAGCGCGGTTTTCGCTCTCCACCACGAGTCCGCCACGACGGCGACTCCTCCGCACAAGAAACCAACGCCTTTGGTTGACGCATCGAACGGTAGCCGCACGACGGAATGCACACCGGGCATATTTCGAATTCGATCGAAGTCGTAGCTCTTGACATCTCCACCCCAAACCGCGCACGCCTTGGCTGCTGCGTAGAGCATACCGGGCAGACGGATATCGATTCCGTAGACAGCCTCGCCAGTCACCTTCAGCGGGGTATCGAGGCTCTTCTGTTCGGTTCCGAGTAGCGTGTATTTGTCGGGAGTCTTGATTTTGATCTTTGATGGATCGGGCAG
>Ga0209058_1000311_pt1 | contig 40570 bp, 40 predicted proteins | sample GraSoiAngelo_147_FD_185904 | JGI IMG/M metagenome (GOLD analysis project Ga0209058, IMG submission 185904) | Grasslands soil microbial communities from the Angelo Coastal Reserve, California, USA - 14_1009_05_40cm (SPAdes) (version 2) | ecosystem: Environmental > Terrestrial > Soil > Grasslands ... | reverse complement strand
TCGGGCGCTGCAGCGCGAGTACGGGATGGACGACGGCCAGATCGTCGAGCTCGTCGCGACGATCGCGCACGTTAGCAGCATCAACACCTTTGAAAAGGCGGTGCTCGCGTTCAACGACCTCCCGCCGATGCGCGCGGGGGATCCCTCGCTGCCGATCCTCATCCAGGTCCGCCAGAAGCTGGGCAGCCTCCCGCGCTACTTTCTCTATTTCGCGACCGATCAGACCTTCGCCAAGATCATGCTCGACCGCGAAGTGGCGACGGTCCATGAGGGCGAGGTTTCACGCCTGAACAAGGAGCTCGTCGCTTACGCGACGAGCGTCGTCAACGACGGGAAGCTCTCGATCGCGTACCGCGCCGAGGCACTCCGCCAGCAGGGCATGACCAACGAGCAGCTCTTCGAGGCGACGACGGTGATCAGCGTGTACGCGAAGAACTGCGCATTCTCGACCGCGCTGCAGCTCGAACCCATGCCTGCCTGAGTGCCCGACGCATTCCTCATCGGCGTCGCCGCCGGCTACGCGATCGCCATTCCGGTCGGCCCGATCGCGATCCTCATCCTGCGGACCGGTGTGCATCAGGGCCTGCGCGCCGCTGCGACCGCCGGGGCCGGTACCGCGACCGCGGACCTCGTCTATGCCACGGTGGCGATGCTCTTTGGGGCGGCGGCGAGTGGGATCGTGCAGCCGATCCTTCCGATCACGCGGATCGCTGCAGCCCTGGTGCTCGCGGTCATCGCGGTCCGGGGAGTGCTCCAGGCCGCGCGCGTCGCCGAGCGTGAGATCCGTGGTCCGATCTACCTCATCTTCCTCACGCTGACGCTGCTCAATCCGCCGACGGTCATCTACTTCGTCTCGCTCGCCGTCGCGCTGCCCGAGATCGCCGCGGACCTTGGCGCGCGCGCCGCGTTCGTGGCCGGCGCGTTCCTCGCATCGCTCTCGTGGCAGGAGCTCCTCGCCCTCACGAGTGCGCTGCTTCATGGGCGGCTGACGCCGCGACTGCAGCGACTGACCGCCGTCGTGAGTGGCGTCATCATCCTCGCGCTCGCGGCGCGAATCGCGCTCGGCAGCTAGCGGAGGATCGTCGCTCCGAGGGTCTTCTCGAGCTCACGCAACGCGTCGCGGTGGGCTTCCTCATCGAACGAGGTCACGGCATCCTGCAGGACTTCGACGGCGTATCCGAGGTTGCGCGCGTCGGCCGCCGTGTATAGGACGCAGATGTTGGTGCAATCACCCACGAGCCGGAGCGTGTCAACGCCGCGCTCGCGAAGCGTGATGTCGAGGTCGGTACCGAAGAAGCCCGAATACCGGCGCTTGGTGATCACGACGTCGCCGTTCGCCGGCGCAAGCTCCGGAACGACCTCAGCGCCCTTCGTTCCGACGAGCGCGTGCGGCGGGAACATCGCGAACTCCGCATCGTTCGGCAGGTGGTTGTCCGTGAGATAGACGACGGGCTCTCCGCTCGCGCGCGCCCGTACGAGCTCGCGCTGGATAACCGGCACGATCTTCGCCATGGACGGTCCGCAATAGAGCGCGCCGCCCTCGCGCACGAAGTCCTCGATCATGTCGACGACGACGAGCGCGCGCTTCATCTCAGAGAGCCCGGGAGTTTGGGGGGCGGAGTCCCCCCAGTCCGCTCTAGTGGTGGCAGGCCTTCGCGGTGCCGGACTGGTCGGCGGTCCGGAACGACTGGCCACAGCCACAGCTCGAGACCGCGTTCGGGTTGCGGAGCGCGAAGCCGCCCCCCATGAGGGCGTCGACGAAGTCGATCTCGGAGCCCTTGATGTACATCGCGCTCATTGGATCGACGACGACGCGCACGCCTTGCATCTCGACGATCGTGTCGTCCTCTTCCGTGCCGTCGGCGAAGGTCATGCCGTACGAGAAACCGGAGCAGCCACCCGGTGTGACATAGACGCGCAGCGCGAGGCCCGTCCGATCCTGCTTCGCGATGATCTCGCGCAGCTTGTCCGTCGCTCGCTCGGTCAGCGAGACCACGGGAATGTCGGTCGCGATGGGTTCGCTCTGCTCGATCGCCACGACTGGCACCTCCGTTCGCGCAAAGCAAATCATAACTGAGGATCTCGCTAAAAAACATCGACAAATGGGCCAAAATTGGGCGAGATTCGCGGCCTAAACTCGGAATCGTGGCTCCGTCGTTGCATCACGCGCAAGTGTTCTATCCGCCTGGCGAGGAAGCCACAGCTCGCCGGTTCTACACGGAGGGGCTCGGCCTGCGCGAGATCGCCCGGCCTGAGACCCTGCGCGACCGAGCCGGGATCTGGTTCGCAGCCGGAACGGGCCACGTGCACCTTTCCGCGGACGGCGATCTCGGCCTCCATCCGCGCCGCCACTTCGCGCTGCGGGTCGACGATCTGCAACAAACCGCGGACCGGTTGCGCGGGGCGGGGGCGCGCTTCGAGAAGGCCGATCCGATCCCCGGGTGGAAGCGCATCTACGTCTTCGACCCGTTCGGCAACAAGATCGAGCTGGATGAAATTCAATGACCTTCCGCTTCTCGCCACGTCCGAACCGCGCGTCAGATATCGGCTGGCGCGACTGGGGCGAGAAGGCCTTCCAGGAAGCGCAGGTCGCGGACAAGCCGATTCTCCTCGCGATCAGCGCGGTCTGGTGCCACTGGTGCCACGTGATGGACGAGACGAGCTACAGCGATCCCGAAGTGATCCGCACGATCAACGAGCGCTACGTGCCTATCCGCGTCGACAACGACGAGCGACCCGACGTGAACCGTCGGTACAACATGGGAGGCTGGCCGACGACCGCGTTCCTCACACCGGACGGCGAGATCGTGCATGGCGGGACGTACATCCCACCCGACGCGATGCGCAGCTACGTCGCGCAGGTCGCCGAGGTCTGGCGCGATAGGCGTACCGAGATCGCGCAGCGTGTCGCCGAGGTCCGCGAGAAAAACAAGGAAGAGCGTGCTCCGAAGCCTGGCGACCTGTCGTGGGAGATCGTCGACAGCGTCGGTTCACACATTCGCGGCGCCTACGATCCCCAGTTCGGCGGCTTCGGGCGCGAGCCGAAGTTCCCTCAACCGAAAGTGCTGCGCTTCGTCCTCGACGAGTACCGCCGTTTCGGTTACCCGGAGCTCGCGACCATGATCCACAAGACCCTCGCGGCGATGGCGGGCGGCGGCATGTACGACCGCGTCGCCGGCGGTTTCTTCCGCTATGCGACGACCCGCCAGTGGGACATCCCGCACTACGAGAAGATGCTCGAGGAAAACGCGGAGCTGCTCGCGCTCTACGCGGAGGCGCACCGGACATTCCCGACGGCAGGCTACGACCGGATCGTTCGCGACGTGGTCCGCTGGATGGATGCGACGCTCTGGCGCGAGGACGTCAAGGCGTTCGCGGGCTCGCAGGATGCCGACGAGCACTACTACGCGCTCGAAGCGTCGGAGCGTGCCAAGCACGATTCACCGTTCGTCGATCGCACTTTGTACTCGAACTGGAACGCGCTGGCGGCATCCGCGTACCTCGCGGCCGCCGCGGCGCTCGGTGAAGAGCGTCTCAAGGAGCGGGCCCACGACACCATCGTCACGATCGCGAACCGTATGTCCCGCCCCGACGGGCGACTAGGGCATTTCGACCGCGGCGATGGTCCGGAGGTCTTCGATCTCCTCGGCGATCTCGCCGCGCTCTGCGGCGCGATGCTGGACGTGTATGAGACCGGATCGCATCCGCACGCGCTCGACGGCGCGAGGCTGACAGCCGAGGCGATGCGCGACCGCCTCGAAGACCCCGATCATGGCGGCTTCTTCGACGCGCCCGAGAAGCGTGAGCCTGGTCGCCTCGCGGTGCGGGAGCGTCCACTTGAAGAGAACGCCCTCGCGGCCGACGGCCTGCTCCGGCTCGCCGCGCTGACCGGGGACGAAAAATGGCATGCCCTCGCCCTTCGCGCCCTACGGAGCTTCGTCGGCGAGTACCGCCAGTGGGGCCAATTCGGGGCAAGCTACGCGAATGCGGTCGCGCGGGCGCTGGCCGAGCCGCTCGTCGTGAGCGTCGTCGGTCCGGAGGCGGACCCACTCGCCGATCGGCTCTGGCGGATCGCGCGGGCGTCCATAGATCCGGCCCGGTCCATCCACCGCATCGTGCCCGCTCGCGACGGTGCTCAGCTGGCGGCGCTGGGCTTTCCCGGCGACCGCGCTGCCGCGTACGTCTGCGTCGCGACCGTCTGCTCGGCGCCGATCGCGGACGAGGCCTCGCTGAGCCGCCAACTTGACGAAGCGGCCGCGCGCCACCGTCGTCAGGACTAGCCGCCGCGGCACGCCTGATGCGCGCAAGGTGACCATGCGCGGGATACAGGAAGAGCTGAAAGAACAGTCGATCGTCGCCTCATTCCGCGACCACGAGCAGGCGGTCGAGGCGGCGCGCGCTCTTGATGCGGCCGGGATCTCGCCGGATCACGTTGGCGTAACGGCCGAGAACGTGCGCCAGGCGCGCGAAGCCGCGGGCTCGTTCAGCGCCGCCGGTGCCGTCGCGGGGGCCCTGATCGGCGCGCTGGTCGCCGTCGTCTTCGTGATCGGTGGTGGGGATGTGATGCGAGGAAACGTCGTCGCGATCCTTCTCGGGGCGCCCGCGCTGATCCTGGCGTTCGCGGGAATCGGCGCCCTGGCCGGGCGCGCGAAGATCTTCCAGCGACGCGAATACCGGCTCTACGAGCGCGAGGTCGAGCGCGGGGACGCGCTCGTGAGCGTCAGCGGCCGCCCGGAGGAGCTCGGTCGAGCTCGGGAGATCCTCGTCAGACGGGGAGCGACCGCCATCCGCCATGAGGAGACCGGCGAGGCGCTCTGACCGCGGAGCGAGCGAGCGGGGACGCGCACGGCGCCCCGGCATGCGTTCTGCCCTAGGGGACTCATGGCAACCGTGTTCGTCTTCCCGAGCTTCGGTGCAGCCGTAGGCGCGCCCGCCGATCCGGCGGACGACGAGGCTGCGGTCGCCGAGCAAGACTCGCGCGTCGCTGCCGAGAAGCACAGCGGGGACGACGAGGCCGCTTAGACCAACGGCGCGCCCCGCATGTACACGGTCTTCGGCGACAGCAATACCGCGACGTCAGCGATCGGATCGCCGTCCACGAACACGAGATCCGCCCAGCAGCCTCCGCCGATGTGGCCCGCCTTCTCGAGACCGACCACACGCGCCGACCCACTCGTCGCGGCCGCGAGCGCCTGCTCCGCGGATAGTCCGCATTCGGTCAGAAGCTCGAGCTCGACCGCGAAGCGCTCGTGCAGGTTGAACGGTGTGCCGGAATCGGTGCCGGCCGCGATGCGCACGCCCGCGCGGTGCGCCATGCGGACGCCCTCGCGATGGCGATCAGCGACGGCGCGCGTTCTTTCGATCACGACCGGGTCGAGGACATTTGCGTGCTCCAGCAAAGAATGGATCGCGGCGAACGTCGGGATGATCGCGACGTCGCGTTCCTTGAGGAGGCGGACGGTGCGCTCGTCGAGGAGGGTCGCGTGCTCGACGGAGTCGATGCCGGCCTCGGCCGCGACGCGCATGCCCCCGGAGCCGTGGGCGTGCGTGGTGATCCGAAGTCCCGCGTTGTGGGCTTCAGCCACGGCGGCGGCCGTCTCCTCGGGAGTGAACTGCGATACCTCCGGCGGCGCGCCTTCGCCCAGCACCCCTCCGGTCGAGAAGATCTTGATGACCCGAGCGCCAGAGCGGACCTGCTCGCGGACCGCTTTCCGCACCTCATCGGGTCCATCGGCAACGCGTCCGACCTCGGCCCCGTGACCGCCGGTGGTCGTCACGCCCCGGCCAGCGGCGACGATCCGAGGTCCTTCGACCACGCCGCGCTCGATCGCGCGGCCGAGCTCGATGACCATCGTTCCATTCGCGCCAAGGTCGCGTACGGTCGTCACGCCGGCGTACAGCGAGGCGCGTGCGTTCTTGAACGCCTTGACCATCGCCAAGCCGTCGGTCTGTCGCACCTCGGCCGCGAAGTTCGCCTCGCCATCGAGCGTCAGGTGCGCGTGACAGTTGATGAGGCCGGGGACCGCGAAGCGGCCCGCGGGCTTAGCGATCTCGCCGCTGTCTTTCGGCAGCGCCTTTCGCTCACCCGCCCACGCGATCTCGCCGCCATCGACGACGATCGCCGCGTTCTCGACGACGTGTTCGCCGTCAAAAAACCCGTCGAGCTCGAACACCGTTCGCACCGCCCGCAGTATCGTCCGCCGATGCCCGACACGCTCCTCGAGCGTCTCCGCGCGCGCGACCTCGTCCTCCCTGATTACGCCGGCGGCGGTCTCATCAACGTCGCCGCGACAATGTTGGACATCCTCGGCGCCCGCAACGAGAGCGATCCGCTGCCACTTCGTGATCTCTCGATGGCCCTTCGTGAGGGTGTGCGGCAAGTCCTTGTCGTCCTCGCCGATGGCCTCGGTCTCGGCCAGCTGCGCGCGTTGTGTGCCTCGGGCGACGTTCCCTTCCTCGCCTCGCTTCTCGACCGCGCCGGGCGCAACGACGGCGCGCAGCTCATCGAGGCCCGCACGATCTTCCCATCGACGACGGCGGCCGCGATCACGACGCTCAACACCGCGCGCACCCCGCAGGAGCACGGCAACATCGCGTATTTCGTCTGGCTCGAGGAGTTCGCCGCGGTCACCCAGATGCTTCGCTGGGGACCCGGAGTGACGCGCCGCGGCTCGTTCTTCGACAACCAGACCATCGATCCACGCGACTACGTGAAGGTGCCTTCGGTCCATCGGCGCCTCCGCGAACGCGGCGCGATGTCCTATGTGGTCGAGCCCGAAATCTTCCGCAAGGAGGCGATGACCCGGATGCATGCGGCGGAAGCCAACTACGCCGGGTACTTCCTGCCCTCGACGATGGGCGTGCAGGTGCGGGAGCTCCTCGAGACGCGTCCGTGGGGCGAGCGACCGGCGTATCTCTACGCCTACTGGTCCGGGATCGACGCCACCGCCCACATTTACGGTCCGAGCTCGAGCGCCTGCGCGACGGAGGCCGCACTCTTTGACCTCGATCTCTCGCGGGCGCTCGCCGATCGGCCTGCGGGCGACACTCTCGTGCTGCTCACCGCGGATCACGGTCATGCGACGACGAACCCCGACAAGCTCATCGATCTCGTCGGCGACGAGGAGCTTCGCGGCATGCTCCGTAACCCCATCGCCGGTGAGCCTCGCTGTGCCTTCCTTCACACCGATGCGCCGGCGAAGGTGAGGGCCCATCTGGAGCGCCGCTATCCCGGCGCGTTCTTCCTGTTCGATCGCGACGAGGCGATCGAAGCGGGCCTCTTTGGTCGCGGCGATGCCGAGGTCGCGCGCCGACGGATCGGGGAGGTCTGCGCGATGCTCACCGACGATCGCGCGGCGTCCATCGTGCGGGTCGATGGGCAGACCTTCCGGCACCGTGGCTCGCACGGCGGCATGACCCACGACGAGATGGACATCCCGATCCTCGCCTGGCGCGTCTGACCCGTACGATTCGCTTGGTGGCCACCGCTTCGTACCTCGACGACGTCGCCGGCGGGATGGTGACCGCCGCCGCCTTCGAAGACGACGACGCCGCCGTCTCAGCGGTGACGCTGCTTCGTGAGTCGGGGGTCCGCGAGCAGGACATCTCGGTAATCGCCAAGGATCGGCACCGCGCCGAGCTCGTGGCGGGCGGCCGCGCGTGGCTGCCGCTCAAAGGTTGGCGCGGGCTCGTGGTCCGCCTTCGAGCCATGCTTGGCCGCGGTCTTCCGCGGGACCTGCGCCAGCGGTACGGTGACGCGCTCGTGGCGGGAAAGATCGTCGTGATCGTCGCCGCGGGAGGTCAGCCACCGGACACGATCGCTGCGCTCCTCAAGCAATCGCGGGGCGAGCAGATCGAGCAGTGGTGGCAGCCGCCGACGATGCTCTTCGCCCCACCGGAGCTCGCCGGCCCCTTCTAGCGCGCGCTCATTCGTACCTGAGCGCGCTCAATGCCGACATCCGCATGGCACGCCGAGCCGGCAGAAAACCCGCGACGAGGGCCACGAGGATCGCCAGCCCCAGTGCGCCCAGCACGAGATCAGGGCCGACGACGAAGATCGGCGCGGGATTGGTCCGCGGGTTGAGCTCGCGGATGATCCGCTCGATCACCTGACCTCCGAGATATCCAAGCAGGAGCCCGAGGACGCCGCCGACGATGCCCACGTATGCGGCCTCCGCGAGGAAGAGCGCCCGCACGTCGCCGGGTGCCGCGCCCACCGCTTTCAGGATCCCGATCTCGCGCGTGCGCTCGAGGACCGACATCACCATGGTGTTGGCGATGCCGATCGCCGCGACCAGGAGCGCGACGCCGCCGATCCCGGCAAGGATCCCCCTGAATACGCCGAAGCCCTGGTCGATCTGCTCGACCACCTGCTTCAGCGAGAACGAGCTGTAACCGAGCTCCTGCACCGAGCGCACGATCTCGGCGACGTTTGTCGAGTCGTCCGCCTCGATGGCGATCCCGCTGTAACCGGTCTGCTGCCGGAGTGAATCCGCGGTCAGGCCGCGGTTGTCCGCGCCCGCCACCAGCGCGTCCTCGAGCGGGATGCGCACCGAGGTCTGCGAGGCTGCCTCGTCGAACACGCCGACGATCGTGACGGGATAGTCGCGCGGCGTGCCGCTGCCGCCGACACGCGTGCTGCCGAGCCTCACCGCGCCGCCGATCCGCAGCGTCACGAGCTTCCCGATCGCCGCGGTCACATTTGGCGCAACAAGACGCGCGATGTTTCCCGGGATGACCGCGACGCCGCGGTCGCCGAGCGCCAGATGCCGGCCAGCGAGCAAGTCGCCGCGATCGATCGGCGCGTTCGGCTCGATTCCTTGCGGGCGGATCGCCGCGTCGTCGCCACCCTCGACGACCTGCCCAAGGGGCGCGTCGAACTGGCGGTAGACGCCGGCGACGTGTCCGATCTTGCGAAATTGCGAGACGACTCCGTCGTCGATCGTGCGCGGCACGGCCGAAAGACCGTTCGCGCCAGGCTGGAACGGCTGCACGGTCACCAAACGCAGGTCGCCGATCGAGAAGATCGATCGGCGCACGTTGTTCTCCGCGCCGGTCGCGAGCGCGATGAGGAGCACGACGAGTGCCGTGCCGATCGCTACACCGGCGGTCGTAAGGGCGGAGCGAAGGCGCGAGCGCGCGTAGTTGCCAAGCGACATCGCGGCGAGGTCGCCAAGCCGCATCAATCGAGGACTTTGCCATCGCGCAGGTGCATGATCCGACCGGCGTGCCGCGCGATCGATCCGTCATGCGTGACGAGAAGCACGGTCTGCCCGCCTCGATTCAGCTCATCGAGGAGCGCGATGAGCGCCGCGCCGTTCGCGCTGTCGAGATTGCCGGTCGGTTCGTCTGCGAGAAGGATCGCCGGCCCGCCGACCAGCGCTCGCGCGATCGCGGCGCGCTGCAGCTCTCCACCTGAGAGCTCGTTCGTGCGGTGTTCGGCGCGCGACGACATTCCGAGGCGGTCGAGGAGCGCACGCGCACGAGCGGTACGCTCGGCGCGGGGCACGCCCGCGAAGATGAGCGGCAGCGCCACGTTGTCGACGACGCGATAGCGCGGAAGCAGGTTGAACGCCTGGAACACCATCCCCACCCGCTTGGAGCGATGACCTGCCAGGCCGGCCTCATTCAGAGCCGCGAGGTCCTCGCCGTCGACGCGGACCCACCCGGACGTGGGCCGCTCAAGGCCCGCGATGACGTTAAGGAGCGTCGACTTTCCTGAGCCGGATGGACCCATGACCGCGACGAATTCGCCGCGTCGGACCGTGAGCGTCACGCCGTCGAGCGCCGCGACCGATGTGGCGCCCGACATGTAGGTGCACGCAAGATCGCGCGTCTCGACGGCGAGCGTCTGCTCCGTGCTCAACGGCTCGACTTCAACACTGACCCTTGGGTCGCTCAGCGCCCCGAGCGCGCGAGGATCGCGGCGATCGCGACCGCGAAAAAGCCCGCGGCGAGGGCGACGAGCAATGCGAGGACCGTCGCGCGACCGGCGGCGATCTCACTCAGCGCGGCCACGGCCGCGAGCCCGTTGAAGACCAGCGCCATCACGGTTGGGAGACGCATGTCATCCCAGTGCTGTGAGCGCAGCTCCATCACTCCCATAACCGCATAGCCGAAACACGCGGCGCCCGCGAGCCGGTAGACGTACTCGTCGGTGCCGCGATAGCCCATGAGCGCCGCGAACGGTCCCGCAGCTTGCGGCGCCAGGCCGAACACGGCGGCCGAGACCGTCGCGAGGACGAGGACGGCTACGACCCATCTTGCAGTGTTGCGCGGCCCGGCGACCACGCCGCGCCTCGCGACGAGAACCTGACTCGCCATCCAACCCGTCGCGACCGCCCAGACCGAGACGAGTGCGACGAAGCCGTTCACCACGCCCGACACGAATGTGAGGAACCCAGCCAAAAGGGCCAGCACGGCGAAGGCGTAAACCGCGGCGACGACGAAGCGCAACCGCGACCACCGTGCTCCGCGCACGCCGATCGCGAGCGCGACGGCGTATCCGAGCATGGCCGCGCCGCCGAGCTCGTAGATGAACACGTCGTCGCCGGCGAGACCGACGATCCGCGCGAACGGTCGCGCGATCACGTACATCGGGATCCCGAGCGCCATGGCCACGGCGAGCGGCAACGCAAGCGCGCCGCGCTCGACCGCGCCTAGGCGCGCAGTGCCCGGCCCGTCCAGATCCAGAACGCCGGCACGAGGATGACCGAGGCCAGTCCGCCGCTGAGAAGGACGACGTTCTGCCAGCCGGCGCTCACCGTCGGTCCGCTGCCCGCACCGACCGTCGCGACGAAGAGCAGGATCAGATCGAGCCCCGCGACGATCGCGAGCCAGCCGAGTCCGCCCGGCAGTGACCCGTTCCCCGCGCGGATCTCGAGGCCGAGCGTGAGCGCCCACAGGCCGGCGAGTCCGAAGGTCGCGAGACCGCGGGGATCCGTCGGCGAGGGATCGATGATCGCGAGACCTTGGACCTCGGCGATCGCCGCGTAGATCCCGTGCGCGGCCGACAGCAATCCGTATCCGACACCCAGTGCGGAGAGCCACCACCGCGCATCACCGCCGATGCGCGCCGCGGCGGCGACGGTCGCGATCGTCGCCGACAGACCCCCTGCCGCGATCAGCGCCCAGGCGACTGCGGCGGAGCTGTGGTCGTTCGGGTCACGGCGCACGAACGCGAGATAGACCGCCGCGTAAACGAGCGAAAACGCTGCGATGAGGTATGCCTGCACGCCGGCGCGTCGAGAGAACTCTCCTAACGATCGGTCGATCGTCACTTCGCCGATGCTAACCACTCACACCTCTCGTCCGCGAAAGCTCCAGACCGCGACCGCGAGCACCGCCGCGATCCAGAGCACGGACCAGATCACATATGCGGCCGGTGGCGGCTCGGTGGCGAAGAAGGGGTTCGCGGCCGCAGCAGGACCGAGCGCCGTTTGCGCCGCGAGCACGACGGCCGGCTCGAGACTCCAGACCGCGCCACGCCAGAGCCCGTCCGTGGGCAGGATGAGCTTCGTCGCGGTCCCGACGTGCGTGATCGTCTCGTTGCCGAACGCCGCGCCGACGCCGCCGACGATGCCGCCCATCCAGACGATGCCGAAGAGGATCGCGGCGATGACGCCCCCGACCATGCCGGCGATCCGCGTCGAGAACGCGAGTGTCAGCGTGAGGACGGCGACCGCCTCACCCATGACGAACGCAAGGAACTCGATGGGATGCGGTGGCTGGTAGCCACTCACGGCTTGGACCGCGACGAGCTCGATCACCGCGGCCGCGATTGCGTACCCCAGCACGAGCGCGACGAGCCCGAGCCACTTGCCGATGACGTACTCGGCCCGCGACATCGGGCGCGAAAGCAGCGCGAGGGCGATCCCCGACTCGACCTCGCCCGAGATGGCGGGAGCTGCGACGAAAACGGCGGCGAGGGAGAGCACCCAGCTGAACATGAACATCACGAGGATCAAGAGCTGCGACACGATCGTCCGCCTCTGCGCCTCGGAGAGCGGCTGGCCGGCGCTGCGCAGATCCTCGATCCGTGCGATGCCCCACACGGTCAGCGCGATCACGACGATGGTGAGCAGCACCAGGGCCAGGAGCAGCTTTCGCCGCGCCGCTTCGGCGATCACCTGACGTCCGACGACGAACGTGGCCGTCATCTCATTGACCCAGCAGTCGCAGGAAGCGCTCTTCGAGCGTTTCGTGCTGCGGCTCGACGGCGTAGATGCGCGCGCCCGATCGCACGGCCTCGCTCACGACGTCGGGGATGCGCTCCATCTCGACGCCGCGGATGAGGATCGCGCCGTCGGCGCCGTCGTCGATCTCACCGAATCGTGCGAGCGCGGCGCGGCCCTCTCGGGACAGACCGCTCGCGCGCAGGCGCACCGAGGAGGTGCGCAGGAGGTCGGCGAGCACACCTTGCGCGACGACCTTGCCGCGATCGACGATGGCGACGCTGTCGCAGACCTGCTCGACCTCGGTGAGGAGATGCGAATTGAGGAACACGACCGCGCCTCGTTCGCGCAAGGCGCGGATGATCTCGCGCACGTCGTGACGACCCACCGGATCGAGCGCGCTCGTCGGCTCGTCCAGGAGGACGACCGCGGGGTCGCCGATGAGCGCGATCCCAAGCCCGAGCCGTTGCTGCATCCCCTTCGAGAACGTGCCAACACGCGAGCCTCCCCGATCCGCAAGGCCCACGGTGGCCAGGATCCTGTCGATCTCGGCCGCCCAGCGCGATCGCTCCAGCCCAGCCAGCTCGCAATGAAGCGCCAGCACCTCGCGCGCGGTGAGCCAGGATTGGTATCGGAAGAGCTCCGGGAGGTAGCCGATCTTATGCAGGGAGGCCTTGCTGCCGAAGCTGGCGCCCGCGAGCGAGCCGCCCCCCGCGGTCGGTCGGGCGAGTCCGACAAGGATCTTGACGGCGGTGGTCTTCCCGGCGCCGTTCGGCCCGAGGAATCCGAAGACGCCGCTCGTGACCGAAAGCGAAAGGTCGTCGAGAGCGACGACCTTTCCATAACGCTTGGTGACGTGGGCAAGCTCGATCGCGGCCGCGGACGCCACCTACTTCATCGAGTTGGCGACATCGAGGGCCTGCCGCTCTGTCAGAGCGCCGATCACCTCGAACATCATGCCGTCCTTCTGCCAGAGGATGGCGCTTGCGATCCCGGTGTTGTCACCGATGAAGAGCCCGCTCACGCCTTGGACTGTCACTTGGTGCGAGACGGCCAGCTCGGCCGGCACCGGAACCGGGAGGGTGCTCGCGGGATCGCTGATGGCGCGGATCGCCGCGGCGAGCTGCGGCGAGACGCCCGGCTGGGCGAGCAAGTAGCTCTGCAGCTCCGGCACGGTCACGCCGTCGCTCGAAACGACCGGACTCTTCGCCTGGCCGACGACGAGGGTCGGCATGCCCGAGCCGACGGTCGGGCTCGAGCTCTGCGGCACGCCCCAAATCTGCACGACCGCCGGACCGCCGGTGATGAACAGCTTGCTCCCGTCGATGTTCGCAGGCAGCGGCGGCGTGGTCCGGCTCTGCTTCGCGGCGGTGCGCTGCGTCGCGTCGGCGCTGAAGGTGAACGTGGCGCTCGACTTGTTGATCACGCCATAGCGCGGCTGGCCGGTCACGCCGATCGGCAGCGAGGACGGCGTCTTGACCGAAAAGCCCGCGGCGCTCGAGGCCGCGGCGAGCGTGGTGACCTCCTTCGGCTGTGGGGGCGTGTCCCAGGCGAAGGTCCCGTACGCGCCGAGGCACTGCTCGAGCTCGAGTCCTGCGCAGGCTTGGCCGAGCGTGTTGAGGTCGCCCTGCGTGAGCGGTACGCCGACGACGGACTTTGGCTCGAAGATCTTGAGGATCGAGTCCGCCGCACCGGACAGCGCTAGACCGCTCGCGACGAGGACGATGGCCGCGGCCGCAGCGAGCGCCTGCAGCCACCGCGCGGCGATCCGTCGTCGTGGCGCCGCGCTTACCGGCAGGACGCCTTCGCGGCCGACGCGAGCGCGAAATCGCGCGAGCGCGCCTTCCGTGTCGACCGGCGCATCGTCCACCGCGAGCGCGTGCTCGATGTTCTCTTGATCGTTCATGCCAGCTCCCTCCGGAAGGCTTCTTCCGCGCGTCGCAGCAACGTGCCGACGCTCGATGCGCGGACATCGAGCGCCGCGGCGATCTCGGCGTACGAGAGTCCCGAGTAGCGGAGCGCGAGCAGGGCCGCCGAGCGCTCCGGCAGCCGGGCGAGGACCGCGCGTACCTCGTCGCGCGTTTCGGCGGCGACGACCCGCGCCGCTGGGTCGGCTGGGTCCGCGGCATCGGGCGCCACGGCGTCCGCTGCCTCCCGCCGATCACGACGAGCCCGCGCGCGTAGCGCGTTGAGCGCGGAATGCGCCGCCGCCGCGTGGAGCCACGCGCTTGCATAACTCGCGTCCGCGGCATGGGTCCGATAGAAAGAAAAGAAGACTTCTTGCGCGACGTCCTCTGCCTCAGCCGTGTCGTTGAGAATGCGGTTCGCGATCCCGACCACGCGCCCGTACTCGGTCCGAAAGAGCCGCTCGAACGCGATCGGCAGGGCGGTCGCGCGGGAGTCGTGGCCACTCGCCGGGAGCGTCACCGAGAGTCCCATTCCCTCATGAAGCACCGACGGCAGCGGTTTTGTGACAAAGCCGAGATTGCGCGGCGGCGCAGATTGTCCACCCGTGGCACCGCTCTTGCGCGACGGCGCCGCGTGCCATTACGCCCAGAGGCGCGCAATCGCGCCGGTCAGCCGCCAACACAGCAGCCGAATCAGACCCGGGCGCGTCTGGCCGAAAAGGCTCGCGCGAAACGGGGTCGGGCCAACCGCCGACGCATCGCGGACAAACAACGCGATTAAGAAGGAGACCTCCATGGACGCGCTGAGCCTGCTCAAAGAGGACCACCAGAAGGTCAAGAAGCTCGTGAAGGAGGTGGAGGGCACCACCGCGCGTTCGACCAAGCAGCGGGAAGAGCTCTTCCAGACGATCGTCGACGAGCTCACGGTGCACGAGCGGATCGAGGAAGAGATCTTCTATCCGAGGCTCCAAAAGCACGAGAAGGCCAAGGACCTCGTCCTCGAGTCGTACGTGGAACATGGCGTCGTCGACGACCTGCTGGACGAAATCTCGACCATCGCGGCCGGCGACGAGAAGTGGCTGCCGGCGTTCAAGGTCTTCCGCGAGAACCTCGAGCACCACATCGAAGAAGAGGAGAAAGAGCTCTTCCCAAAGACCAAGAGCATCTTCTCAGAAGACCAGCTCGAAACGCTCGGCGCGGAAATGGTGGCACTCAAAGAACAGGCGCAGATGGAGCTCATGGAAGAAGTGACGGAGGAGGCTTGAGCGATGCCGAAGCTGAAGAAGTCGATCGAGGTGGATGTCCCGGTCCGAGTCGCTTACGACCAGTGGACACAGTTCGAGGAGTTCCCGAGCTTCATGGAAGGCGTCCAGTCGGTCCAACAGCTGGACGAAAAGCGGCTGCATTGGCGCGCGGGCGTCGGGGGCAGAGTCGAGGAATGGGACGCAGAGATCTATCAGCAGGAGCCCGACCGTGTCATCGCGTGGCGGAGCATCTCTGGCGCGCCGAACGAAGGCGTCGTCCGGTTCGAACCACACGATGGCGACAAGACCAAGATCGAGCTCGAGCTCCATTGGGAGCCGAAGGACGCGACCGAGCGCGTCGGCGACGTTCTTGGAGCTGACGACCTGCGCGTGCAGGGCGATCTGAAGCGCTTCAAGGAATTCGTCGAGTCGCGCGGGGCGCCGACTGGCGGCTGGCGTGGCCGAATCGAGGGTGAGCGGGTCGAGGAGGACGCCGGCTCGGGCTCGCGCGGCTAGCGCGTGCGCGTCGGTATGCTCGCGCCGATCTCCTGGCGCGTGCCGCCGAGGCACTACGGGCCGTGGGAGCGCGTCGTGTCCCTTCTCACCGAGGGGCTGGTCGAGCGGGGTCTCGACGTAACGCTGTTCGCGACCGCGGACAGTCTCACGAGCGCGCGGCTGGATGGGATCTGCCCGCGCCCGCTCGCCGAGGACGAGTCGCTCGATCCCAAGGTGTGGGAGTCGCTCCACATCGCGAACGCCTTCGAGAAGGCCGCGAGCTTCGATCTCATCCACAACCATTACGACTTCCTGCCGCTCAGCTACGGCGGGCTCGTTTCGACGCCGCTGGTCACGACGATCCATGGCTTCTCATCAAATCGGATCCGTCCCGCTTACCGCAGGTATGACGGGCGCACCAGCTACGTGTCGATCAGCGATGCCGACCGCGATCCCGACCTCCACTACGTCGCGACCGTGTACCACGGCATCGACCTCGCGGAATTCACCCTGATCGAGAAGCCCGGCCCGGGCCTGGTCTTCCTCGGGCGCATCCATCCCGACAAAGGTGTGGCCGAGGCCGTCGCGGTGGCGAGCGCGGCCGGCCTGCCGCTCGTGATCGCTGGGATCGTCCACGACCGCGCGTACTTCGAGCGCGAGATCGCACCGCACCTCGATGGCGAGCGAGTCCGTTACGTCGGATCGCTCGGGCCCCGCGATCGCGACGAGCTGCTCGGCAGTTCGCTCGCGCTGCTTCATCTCGTCCATTTCGCCGAGCCGTTCGGGCTCTCGATGATCGAGGCGATGGCTTGCGGAACGCCGGTCATCGGTTTTCGACGCGGCTCGGTACCGGAGGTCATCGACGACGGAGTGACCGGTTTTGTCGTCGACGACATCGCTGGCGCGATCGATGCGGTCCGTCGGGCGGCAGCGCTCGATCGAAGCAAGGTGCGGGCACGGGTCGCCGAGCGCTTCAGCCGCGATCGCATGGTCGACGACTACCTTCGCGTCTACGACCGTGTCGCCGCGTCGGCGCGTGTCTGATGTGAGTGGGCGCTTCCACACTGGCGTCAACTACTGGCCCGCGTCAAGCGCGATGAGGTGGTGGCGAAGGTTCGACGCCAAGGAGGTCGCGCGCGACTTCACGCGCGTACGCGGCACTGGCGCGGACATCGTGCGCTTCTTCCTCCTCTGGGAGGATTTTCAGCCGGAACCCTTCACGGTCTCGGACGAGGCGCTCAGCCATCTTCGCACCGTCGCGGACGTCGCGTCGCGCTCGCAGCTCCAGGTCATCCCCACGCTCTTCACCGGGCACATGAGCGGCGCGAACTTCATTCCCGAGTGGGCCCTCGGAGGTACGCGGGAACGGGCCCGCTTCCGGGTCATCGCCGGCGAGCGGGTCGTCGATCGCGGCATCCGCAATTGGTACGCGGACGAAGACATCGCCCGTGCGCAAGTCACGCTTGCCCGCGAGTGCGCACGCGCTCTGGCCGGACATCCCGCCCTCTGGGGCTGGGACCTCGGCAACGAGAATTCCAACTGCTGCGTACCGGCAACGCGCGATGAGGGTCTGCGCTGGCTCGATCGCGTCGCGGACGCGATCCGCTCCGTCGATGGTGGCTGCCACCTGACGATTGGGATCCATCTCGAGGACCTCGAGGAGGACCGGCGCATCGGCCCCGCGGAAGCAGGGCGCGTCAGCGACGTCCTCTCGATGCACGGGTACCCGATCTACGCGTCGTGGTCGGCCGGCCCGATGGACGAAGCGTTCGTCGCCTTTCTCGCTGCGATCACCCGATGGCTCGGCGGGAAGGACGTGCTTTTCACCGAGCTCGGCGCTCCCACACAAGACGGCGATCCCGACGCTGAGCGCCAAAGCGGCGCGATGCTTCTTGGCGAAGACGACGCGCGCTCATACCTGTCTGCCGCGATGCGAGGCCTCCAACAAACCGGCGCGACCGGAGCGCTGACGTGGTGCTTTGCCGACTACGCAAGCACGATCTGGAACGAACCGCCGCTCGATCAGGCGCCGCACGAACGCCACTTCGGTCTCTGGCGTGCCGACGGCAGTCCCAAGCCCGGCGCCGCCGCGCTCGCGGAGTCATCCGCGAAAACGCGCGTCGAGCCGGAACCGGTGCCGTGGAGCGAAGAGGTCCGCGACCACTTCTACGACTCGCCCAAGACGACCTTGGTACGGATGTACCGCGAACGCAGGGGTCTTGAGGGGGCGAAGCCCCCTCAACGGCTGGCACGGCCGCTGCTCTAGCGAGGTCTCGTGCTGCTCACGCGCGGCGATCCGGCGATCGACGGCTTCTATCGCGTCGTCGCCCCGTACTACAGCGATGAGGTGCGCGAGCGCGGGGACCTTCCGGAGTGGATCGCCCTCGCGCGTCGCATCGAGCCGCGGCGGATCCTCGACCTCGGCTGCGGCGGCGGCCGCATCGCGATGGCGCTGCACGCCGACGATCCCCACCGCGAGGTTGTGGGCCTCGATATCTCGACGGCGCTCCTTGGCGACGGCGATCCGCCGTTCACCTTCGTACAGGCCGATATGCGCGACATTCCGCTCGACGAGAAGTTCGACCTCATCGTCGCCGCGAACGACCCGTTCGCGCATCTCCTCGACGACGACGACCGATGGATGGCAGTCGCGGAGGCGCGCCGCCTGCTCGCGCGTGACGGCCTTCTCGTGATCGATGGGGTGTACGTTCCCCCGCAGGACGACGCGACCGCGTCAATGCCGGCCGGGCTCGTCCGCGAGCGAGCGATCGCTCCGAACACGCGGCTGCGCGAGGTTTGGCGCGGCGCCGGAGAGCATCGCTACGACGCGCGCTATGAATATCTCCACGACGGTGAGGCGCCGGTAGTCGCGGAAGCTCGGCTCCGCGCGTGGCATTGCGGCGAGGACGCGCTCCGCGAATGCGGGGCGCGCATCGCAGGGGCGCTCGACGAGCGCGACTTCGATCCGTGGGGGTCGCGCCTCGTCGCTGTCGTACCGGGCTGGTCGTGAAGCTACGCCACCCCGTTGTGCGGGGTCATCCGCTGCACGCCATGAGCACGGATCTTCCCATTGGGATCCTCCCGCTGGCGTTCGCCGCCTCCGTCGCGGCGCGTCTGCGGGGATCGCGTGGCGTTTCGTTCGCGGCCGATGCCGCGACCGTCGCCGCGGTCATCTCGGTCGCGCCGGCGGTGCTCCTCGGGTGGTGGGAATGGCTGACCATTCCCGCCGAGCACGAGGTGCATCGCCCGGCGACGACCCACGGGCTCACGAACTCGGCGGCGGCCGCCTTCGTGGTCGCGGCGATGTGGCGTCCGACGCGGGTCGAGGCGCTCGCCACGGCTGTAGCGCTCATGTCAATCGGTGCGTGGATCGGCGGCGACCTCGTGTATCGGCTCGGCTGGCGCGTGCGCAAAGCTGAGCTTCTGGAGGGGATCGAAGAAGGGAAGACCCTCGCCGAGGCCGAGCGCGCGCTCGACAGGTTCGAGCGCGAGGAGACCCTGCTCGCGCCTTAGCGAGCGCCTCCGTTCTGCTGCCCGGCGAGCACGCGCACCGCGGCGGCGACACGCTCGCGAAGCGGTGGTACGGGCTCGTCGCGCACGTCGACCTCGTCGCTCTCCGTCGGGCTGACCCGCAGCCGCACCTGCAGCAGCAGCCGATAGAGGATCTCCCATTCCTCGAAGTCGAGGTCGGCCCTCTTGAGGTCGGCGCCGATCGTCTCGAGCTCCCCGTCGCCGCGAGCGGATCGCGCGAGCCGGTCCTCGAATACCTGCGCCTCTTTCGTCCAGGTCTGATATGCCTCCGTGAAGGTGAGCTCACGCACGATCGCGGCACGGGCATGCGCGAGCGTCCGCGACTTGCCGAGCATCGCGAGATCCATGGGATGCAGCGTCATCTCGAACTCGGGGTGCGCGAGCTGCGACAACCTCGTCGGCACGAGCGTGCGCACGCTCTCGCCGCCGAGCACCGCGAGCACCTTACCCGGCACCTCGTACGCCCAGGGTGCGCGGCGGCGCCTCACATTGATTCCCGCGCGCTCGAGCGCGCCGGCGAGATCGGCCACCACGCGCTCGTAGCGGCCTGGCTTGACCGCGATGGGAACGTGCACGCTGTCCCAGCGCTTGGCGAGCGCGCGGAGCTTGCCGATCGGCGCGACGAACATCATCCATGCGATGACGACGAACAGCGCGAGTGCGTTCGGATAGCCGCGTAGCACCGTCGCGGCGAGAGCGCGGCCGCGAGGGCGCTTGTCAGCGTCGGGAAGACGTGAGCTGAGTGCGCCGACGACGAGCGGGAGGACGACGGCGAGCGCAAGCATGACGAGGCGGACCCAGGGATGGAGCCAATCGGGGACGGTGAACAGCCCGAACACGAACGTCGCGAAGGACGGCAGCGCGATGCCCGCGAGGACGATCGGCCACGCGACCGACGCGCCGGCCATACCCGAAAGGAACAGCTGCCGATCCTTCGGCACGCGCCCGAACAACACGATCGTCGCCCAGTTGAACGCGAGACCGAGCACGCGACCGAGCTGTCGTCCGATGAACGCAAACACGACACCGATGGGTAGCACGGCTGGTTATCCAGCACGGCTCGTGCCCGTGACTACGCGCGTTCGCCGACCGATCTAGATCGCTTCGGCGAGCAGCTCCTCGATCAGAGACTCGGTGCGTTCGTACTGGCTTCACGCGTGGCCGCACGTTCTGGCAGTTCACGCATGCGAACGTCCAGACCCACACCAGCACGACCTTTCCGCGCAAGGCCGGTAGCGTCAGCGGTCCCGAGTTCAGCCATTCGCTGATGCCCCGCCGGGCGCGATCGCGTGCGCGATGTTGATTCTCAACGGGTTGCCGCGACGCGGACTCCGAACGCGATGAGGACTGCGCCGGTCGCTCCTTCAATGGTGCGACGCACGCGCGAACGCCGCAGCACATCCCCTGCCCGCGCGACCACGAACGCGTACGCGACGAGCCAGGTGAGCGTCATGAGGCAGAAGGTGAGCCCGAGCGCGAGCAGGATCGCGAAAGAGGCTGCGCCCGGCGTGACGAACTGCGGCAAGAGGCTTGGGAAGAAGACCGCCATCTTCGGGTTCGTGAGATTACTGATGAGCCCTTGACGCAGCGCGGACGATCCGCCGAGGCGGCGGCGCGTGACCGGGCGTCGCGGCTCACTCGCTGGGCGCAGTGCGGACCAAAGAGACTGGGCTCCCAGGAAGACGAGATACGCGGAGCCGGCGAGCTTCAGCGCGACGAACGCCGGCTCGGCCGCGGCGATGAGGGCCGAGATCCCCGCGCTCGTCGCCAGAGACCACGTCGCCTGTCCCAACGCGACGCCCACCGCGGTCGCGACACCCGACGTACGACCGCCGATGAGCGTGTTGCGGATCGTGAGGGCGGTGTCGGGACCGGGCGTGACGATGACAACGATCGCGAGCGCGACGAATCCAGCGAGATCGCTCACGAGGCTAGTCTGACCGCTCGTGGCGCGAGCGCGGATCCAACCCATTCACACCGGTCACTACACCATGCCCGCCGACGGCCCATTCGCGAACGAGCGGATCGTCGTGACCGCGTTCCTCGTCGAGCACCCGAAGGGGTTGTTCCTCTTCGACACCGGCTTTTCGCCCGAGCCGAAGAAGCTCGTCGACCGCTTCCGACCTGTGTACATGCGTCCGATCGATGAGGCGCTGCGTGCTGCAGGGCGATCGATCGCCGACATCGCGGCCATCGCGAACTGTCATTTCCATCCGGATCACGCCGGCGGCAACCATCACTTCGCCGGCGTGCCGATCTTCGTTCAAAAGGCCGAGGTCGAGCATGCCCGCAGCGACGCCGAGTACACATACCTGCCGCACGTCATCGATTTCGCCGAAGCGAAGCCGGAGGAGATCGATGGCGAGGCGGAGCCGTGGCCGGGAATTCGAATCATCCCGACGCAGGGCCACTCCCCGGGGCATCAGTCGCTCGTCGTCGAGACCGCGCAGGGGCGGGTGATCCTCGCCGGTCAAGCCCTCAACTTCTCATCGGACTACGCCCGCCATCGGTACTCGCACGAGCTCGCTCGCGCTGGCGAGCCGCACGGTCCCTATCCGGATTGGATCGCGACGTTCTACAAGCTCGATCCAGCCCGGGTCTATTTCGCTCACGATCGGGCGGCCTGGGAGCGTTCGGTCGAAAGCGAGATCCGATAATCCCGCGCCATTCCTCGAGTCCGATCTGGCCGCGAGCCTGTGCTGATGCGGCGACCGCTCGCTTGTCGCCTCTCGACCAATTCCTCGTGCGGTCGTAACCTCAGGCGCACAGCGGGGGAGGGGCAGTGGTCGACGTCTGGGAGATCCTCGGTAGTCGTCTGGACTATGCGTCGTTCGTGCCGACGCCACGTCCGGACATCGAACGCGCGGACCTGCGTCGGCGCGGCGGCGGTCGATATACCGTGATCAAGAATCCGAGCGGCGACAAAGGCGCGGGTCGCTATCTGCGCCTCGAGCCCGAGGACGTCGCGCTCTATGAGCTCATGGATGGGCGCCGCTCCGTGCAGCAGGTCCTCGTCGACCATCTCGAGCGGTCCGGCGCCTTCGCGCTCGAACGCCTGGCGCGGCTGACCGCCGCGATGAACGCGAACGGATTCTTCGGCGAGGAACCGCCACTCGTCTACGAAAAGCTGCGCGCGATCTCGATGAAGTACGACCCGCTGACGCTGGCGGCGATGTGGCTGCGCCGGCTCATCGTCTGGGACATCGCGCGATGGTCGAACGCCGACCCCTTCGTGGATCGCGTCTATCGGATCGTCGGTTGGCTCGCGTTCACGCGCGTCGGGGCTTCGTTCCTTGCGTTCTTTTCCCTCTACGGGCTGGTGCTCTGGTTCGAGGAGACCCGCGTGCCGGCGAACCAGCTGATCACCGTCAATGGCTCCTACGTTCTCGGGCTTGTCGTGCTGACCGCGCTGCAGGTGCTCTCGATATCGATCCACGAGGCAGGTCACGCGCTCGCGATCCGGCATTTCGGGCGCCGCGTCCGCAGGTTCGGCCTTGCGATGTACTACCTCTTCCCCTGTGCGTATGTCGATGCGACGGACATGAGCCTGGGCTCGCGCTGGCAGCGCGTCATCGTTTCGCTCTCCGGACCATTCGCCGGCGTGACGGTCGCGGCCGCGTGTGCGATCGTCGCCGCCGCGACACCGGGGACCCTCGTCGGCGAGCTTGGTTTCAAGGCGGCGAGCCTCTTGGTCTTCCAGTTCTTCCTGAACCTGCTCCCGATCCTCGAGCTCGACGGCTATCACATCCTCGTCGACGCACTGGACGCACCGTTCCTTCGCCAGCGCGCACTCGCGTTCGTTCGCGGTCAGGCCATTCGCAAGATCCGGCGCCGTGCCCGTTGGACGCTGGAGGAGGTCGGGCTCGCGGTCTTCGGATCGGTCGCGATCTTGATCTCGTTCGCGACTCTTCTTCTCTCGGTACTCGTCTGGCGCTCGCGCATCGTCGTCGCGGCTCGCGAGCTGCTTGAGCTCGGAGCCGTCGGTGTTCTCGTCCTCCTCCTCATCGCACTTGTTTTCGTGGGTCCACTCGCCATCGCCCTCGCCGCCCGGTTGTTCGGTATGACACGGGCTGCGATCCGTCTCTCGGCCGCCCGGCGCGCGCGGCTCGTGGCGCAGGAGCTCACAGAACGTGTTCGCCTGCTCGCGCGGGTTCGATTCCTGGCGGGGATGAGCGGGCCCTCGCTTGCTGCGCTCGCCTCACACCTGCAAATCGAACGATTCGATGTCGGCGCCATCGTCTTCGCCGCCGGGAGCGTCGGCGACCGCTTCTATCTCGTCCGCTCTGGGCGGCTGCGTGCGATCGCGCCGGACGGCACCGATTACGGGACGATCATCCCCGGCGAGGGCTTCGGAGAGCTTGCTCTTCTCGACCGAAGCGTCCGCTCCGCGACTGTCGAGGCGCTCGAGCCCGTCGAGCTCTGGTCCCTCGGACGCGGTCATTTCAATCGTTGGGTAAAGGACCGTTATGAGGTCGCCGCACGGATCCGAGCGAACCGCGACGAGCGCGCCGCCTTAGCCGGGCTGCCCTTCTTCAAAGGGCTAAACGGCCAGGAGCTGACGAGAATCGTGGCGCGGATGCGGACGGAGCGCTTCGCCGATGGCGAGGTCGTTTTCTGGGCTGGAGACCCCGGCGACCGCTACTACGTCATCCGCGAAGGACATGCCCGGGTGACCCTGCCAGATGGCCAATCGGTCCGAACGCTTGGACCGGGCGACGGCTTTGGCGACCTCGCGCTGCTCTTCGCGCGCCCCAGGTCGGCGACCGTCACCGCCGAGGGCCCGCTTGCCGTTGCCACCCTCGAGCTCGCCGACTTCGTCGCGCTGGTAAAAGCCTCAGGCGAAAAAGCACGTGATTTCCGGGCCCGGACGGCCCATTATGTCGATGCCGGTCTTGGGGGGACGGTGGCGCGGAGCTGATGGACTGCTGGCAGTGCGAACGGACGGCGCTCGCCGCTTGCCGATTCTGCGGCAGGGGAACGTGCCGTGAGCATGCGAAGAACCATCCGTTCGTCCTGGAGCTCTTCAAAGGATCGCGACATCAAACCATCCGGGCGCTGGTGGTCGAAGATGCCATCCACTGCGGCGTTTGTCGTCCAAGAGGCGAGCCGGTCGACATGCCGGAGCTCGAGTAGGAAGCGAGAAGGGGAGGGAAGGTTAGGTAGATCACACAAGCCGAGTGAGCCAGCCTGTCGAGCCGCCTCCGCATGGGGCGCAGATTCACCGCATGAAAGCGGTGAAAAGGAGCACTAAGTGAGTAAGAACCTCGATAAGGTCATCCAGCGCGCGATCAGCGACGCCGCGTTCCGCCGTCAGCTGCAAGCGAATCCGCAGGCGGCGCTTCGCGGCTTCAAGCTGACCGACGACGAGGTGGCTGCGCTCCGCAGTGGCGACGCGGGCAAGCTCGGTTCCCTCGGAATTGATCAGCGGATGAGCAAGGCCTTCGCGGCTTTCGGCGCGATGGGCCAGGCGAGCCGGGCTTCGACCGATGGCGTGCTGCCGTCGGTGGGTGGAGCGAGTCTTGCCGACCACGGCGGCCGCCTCAGCAGCGCCGATGTCACCGGTGGAACGAACGTGAGGAACGCCGACTTCGATCCGGGCAACGCCTCGGGTTCGCAGGCCTTCGGCGATCCCAACCTAAGCGGCCAGGCTCCCAGCTCCGACGCGATCGAAGACCAAAGCCACGCCTTCGGGGCGAGCCGTTCGGCGGACGTTGCCGACGGCAGCCAGCCCGGCAGGCTCCTCGGATCAGAGGGCCCCGGGATGCAGGACGCGACCAGCGCGGGCGACGTCGAGGGAACGGTCCGCAGCGCGGTTCGGGACGTCGCGCCCGGCGTGCTCCAAGGATCAGGACTCGTTGCCCCGGTGGAGGGTAGCCCGGAGGCGTTTGCCTTCCAGGACACCTCTCGAGCCATGAACGCCGACGCGATCGAAGACCAGAGCCACGCGTTCTCCGCCGGTCGATCCGCTGACATCAACGCGATGGGTGTCGCCACCGACGAAGGGCAGCTCACCGCCAACAGCCAGCCGACCGACGCGAGCGGGATCTCCGACAACATCGCGGCGAGTGCCGCGGGACGTCAGGGATCGCTTGGAATCGGTGGCGATGCCACCGTCGCGAGCCGTTTGCACAACACCGAGCCGGTGGATCTGCGTGGTGCCATGTACAGGGGCCATGAGACCTCCGATTCCGGACAACTCGCGAGCGACCAGACGACCGGCGGCGTTTCACGCATCCGCGACCTCGACACTCCGGACACCGGCCGGGTGGCGTCGGGTGACGTCACGGGCGGCGTCTCGCGCATCCGCGACCTCGACACGCCGAACACCAGCGCGGTCGCCTCGGGCGACGCGACAGGTGGTGTCTCTCGGATTCACGACCTCGACACGCCAGACACGACCGGCGTCGCCTCGAGCGACGTGGGCGGTGTCTCACGCATCCGCGATCTCGACACGCCGGACACAACGGCGGTCGCCTCGGGCGACACGAGCGCGAGCAGCGCGGTAATCGACCCGGACTCAGCGGATGCCTACGCGCCAGCGTTCCACACCGGCGGGGTGCAAGGTGCGCCGGGCACGGACGCGCTGGAAGACATGAGCCACTCGATCGCCGCAAGCCAGGACGCTTCTCTCGCCGCTCCGAGCTCAGATGCCCTCGAGGACATGAGCCATTCGATCGCGGCGAACCAGGATGCGTTCCTCTCGGGCGACGAGGCCACCAAGTACGCGACCGATCCGAACCTGAGTTCGGACCAAGCTGAAGACATCTCACACTCGTTCAACCCGGACGCCTCGACGACAGCACTGCCGGACCACGGCGCCGGCGACGCCATCGGCAACACCGGTACCAACGACCCCCAGCTCACCAGCTAAGCGGCACCGAAGCACTAGCGCGGGCGGCCTCCGCAAGGAGGCCGCCTCGCATTAGTACCGGATCTCATGTCTGAGCAGGTCTCGATCCACGATGTCGATGTGCCCCCGGCCGATCACGATCGCGTGGCGCCCCTCGAACTCGGCCAGCACGCGATTGACCGATACCCGCGCGCCGCCGACGAACGCCGCGAGGTCCTCCTGCGTGAGCTCGACGCGCTCGGTCCCCGAGGCTTCGGAGATGTCGAGCAGGCATTTCGCGACCCGTCCCGGAAGGTCGAGGAAGACGAGGTCTTCGACATGTCCGGTACTTCTCCGCACCGTCTTTGCGAGCAGACCGAGCATGCGCCGCATCGCTTCGGGATTGCGCTCGAGCACGTTCATGAAGTCCGCGCGGCCGAGTGCGAGCGCGGACGTCTCGGTCATCGCCGTCACCGTCGCCGATCGCTTCGCCTCGTCGAAGAGGGCCAAGTCCCCGAACACGTCGCCCCCGCGCTCGAGAGCGATCACGACCTCGCGCCCCGAGTCGTCGGGCACCGAGACTTTCACCGTTCCAGCGACGATGAGGAACACGTGTCCGGCTTCGTCGTCGCGATGGAAGACCACCTCGTCGCGCGCGAAGTGGCGTGCCCGCATCTTGCCCGCAAGCGCAAGGCGATCGGTCGGGCTCAGACACGCGAACAGCGGGCTCTCGGCGAGGAAATCCGCGATCCGTGCCGCGTCCACTGGGCCGATAGTGCTCGCGAGGTCAAGCGATGGCGCCCGCAAGCCCTGAGACGCGTAGTCTGGCTCGCGTGAGCGCGGGCGAGCCGCTGCCGCTGCTGTTCTTCGCGGACGGATACCGCTTCCCGGACGTCTACCACACGACGAGGCTGCTGACGCCGGACCCGATCATCGCGCTGGAAGAAGTCGAGGAGCTCGTCGTCGTGGCGAGCTCTCTCGAGGAAGGACGCGCCCGCGCCGAATCGCGCGCGACGCAGGTCCGAAACGCCAACGAGTTCGGGGCCCAGGAGCTCGCCAGCAAGAACGTGATCGGTACGGCTCTCGATGCGGCCATCATCAAAAACCTTCTCGACGAGCGCGGCGTGCATCGCGTGGCGGTTCCCCCCTACTTTCCGATCGGCCTCGCGGAGCGTCTACGCGCCGGCGGCGTCGAGCTCGTGGTCGCGACGGACCTTCCCGAGCGCCGCCGCGCGAAGCGTCCGGACGAGGTCGAGGCCATCGAGGCGGCTCAGCGCGCCACCGAGGACGCGTGGCGCGCGGGGATCGATGCGATCCGACGCGCCACGGTCCGACCGGACGCCACGCTCGAGCTCGACGGCGCGGTGTTCACCGCCGAGCGCCTCCGGGCGATCGTCGAGACCGTGCTCCTCGAGCGCGGGTATGCATCAGATGGCGCGATCTGCGCGCCGGGCCCACAGTCGGCCAACCCCCATCAGATCGGCACCGGGCCCCTGCATGCCAACGAGCCGATCGTCATGGACATCTTTCCCCAACACAAGAAGTCACGTTACTGGGCGGACATGACACGGACCGTCTCGAAAGGCGCCCCGGCTCCGGAGATCCGCAAGATGTACGACATCGTCATGCGCGCGCAGGACGCCGGCATCAAAGCGCTTCGGCCCGGTGTCACCGGACGAGAGGTACACGAGCTTGTCGAAGACATCATCTGGACCGCTGGTTACGACACGCTGCGCCCAGGGCAGCAGCGGAATCCCGCAGACCAGACCCCGCGGGGGTTCATCCACGGGACCGGGCATGGTGTCGGACTCGAGATCCACGAACTGCCCAACATCAATCGCCAAGGCATCAAGCCGCTGATCGCAGGCGACGTCGTCACCATCGAGCCCGGCATCTACGATCCGAAGATCGGCGGAGTTCGCCTCGAGGACATGCTGGTCATCACCGCCGATGGCGCGCGCGATCTCACCCAGGCGCCACGCGAGCTCGTCGTCTAGCTGGAAGCTCTTCTCTTCGGGGTCGGCGCCGCGGTCGTCTGGGGCTTCGCAGATTACGCGGCGGGACTCTGCGCACGTAGGGTGGGCGCGGTCCGCACGGCGTTTGGCATGCAGGGCACGGGGTTGGTCTCGTACGCGGCTGCGCTTTTGATCCTCGGCCGCTGGCCGACGGTCGAATCCGGGCAAGTCCCCTTCGCGGTGGTCCTTGGCGTTCTCGGCGTGATCTCGGTATCGGCGCTCTACCGCGCCCTCGCGCTCGGCCCGATCGCGGTCGTCGCCCCGGTCGTCGCGTCATACGTCGCGATCACCGTGCTCCTCGTCGTGGTCTTCCTCGGTGAACGACTCTCCCCAGCCCAGGCCATCGCCGCCGGAGTGGTGTTCGTGGGGGTCGTCGCGACCTCGACCGATGGTCGCGAGCTTCGCGCGACGCTCGGACGTCCGGTGCCGGGCGTGCGCATCGGCCTCATCGCGACGATCGGCTTCGGCATCTGGGGCGCCCTGTTCGCGATCGCCACGCGTGCCTATGACTGGACGGTCATGATCCTGCTGCTGAGGATGACGAGCTTCGTGTTCGTGGGCACGTACATCTTGACGCGGCGCATCGATCTCCGGGCGTTCCGCGACCGCCGCGCGCTCGCGCAGGCGACGACGGTCGGCGTCCTCGACACACTCGCCAACGCGCTTTTCGGTCTGGGCATCGCGACCGGCTTTGCGTCGATCACCGCCACGGGGAGCGGCGCGTACCCGATCGTGCCGGCGATCCTCGGGGTCGCCGCGCTTCGCGAACGGCTCGCGCCGAACCAGTACGCGGGGATCGCGATCCTCGTGCTGGGGCTCCTGGCGCTTGGAGCAGCAAGCTGACGAAGAACGCGGCGCTGTCCGAATTCTTCCGCTACAACCGGTGGGCGAACCTGCGGCTCATCGAGGACTGCAGCAGGCTGAGCGAAGCGCAGCTCGACCTCCGCGCGAACACCGCCTCGCGCTCGGTCCGCGAGCTGTTCGCGCATCTCGTCGGATCGCAGCTGACGTTCATCCTGCGGACCAAAGGCCGGCAGCACGAGGGCGAGGGGCGTGTGGTCGATCCGTGGCCGGGACTTCCGACGATCCGCGAGCTCGCGGCCGCGAGCAGCGACGAGCTCATCGCCATCGCCGCGAGCCTCACTGACGAGGAGAGCGTCGATCTTCCATACGAGGGCAAGACCTATCGCTATCCGAGAAGCTTCTTTCTGCTGCACGCCTTCGAGCACGGCATGGAGCACCGCACCGAGATCAAGGTCACGCTGGCGCAGGCGGGAGTCGAGACCCCCGATCTCGATGGCTGGTTCTACAGCGAGGCAGCCGGGTTCGGCCGCGAGGTGGGTTAGCCTGCAGCGCCACCGAGCGACGCGACAGGTCTGAGGCTTTCGGTGAGGGTGCCGTGACGACGATCAGGCATACGCGCCAGGGCGTCATGCGCCGCGTGGAGGCGGAATACCACGCCCTCGACCAGGCGGTGCGCACGCTGTCGCGCGGCGGGCTCGACCGTCCCGTGCCGGGTTTCGGAAAGGGCGCCCGGGGGTCTCGCGAGCACTGGACCTATAAGGACGCTCTCGCGCACATCCTGTTCTGGAAGCAGTGGCAGATGGAGACGATCGCGGGCCGACCGCACGAGGTGCGGCCCAGCGGTCGGACCGTGCATCAAGAGAACCGCTGGATTTACGAGCAGTGGCATGAGAGGCCGGCTCGAGATGTGGTCGCGTGGCATCGCTGGCTGCATCGCGAGGTCATGGGCACGCTTCGCACCGTCCGACCGCAGGTCTTTGCCACGAAGCACCGGGACCACTGGCCGCATGACCTCGTCCGGCACTCGGAGGCGCATCGGAAGCGCCACCTCGAAGGCCGTGGCGGTGCGGCTTAGGCGGCCTCGCGGAGGGCGGGCAGAGTGGTCGAGCGCGCGATCTTGGTCTTGAGGAATGCGACCGCCGCATCCAGCTGCGGATCGCCCGCCGCGCCAGTCGGCTGATCGACCACCTGGTCGGGCACGATGCCTCGGCCCGGCCCGTTGAGCTCGGCGCCGGTCTTCGCGTCCTGGATCTTGGTGATGGTCACAAGGAGTAGTCCGCCGTCAGGCAGGTCGCGCGGCTGACCGGTCCCGACACAGCCCGCGGTCTGCGTGCCGATGACCGTGCCTGCGTCGTTCGCCCGGATGCCGGCGGCGATGATCTCCGCTCCGGATGCTGAGTTCTTGTTCACGAGAACGACGAGGGGCTTGGGGCTGTTGATGTAGTAGCGCCGGTTCACGTCGAGCGGCGTGCGACTCCCATCGCGGCCTGTCTGGTACACGAGTGTCCCCTGACGTACGAAGATGCTGGCGATGTCTACGGCCGCGGAGAGGTCGCCGCCCGGATCGCTTCGCAGATCGAGGATGAGGGCGTTCGCGCCGGTCGCGTTGAGGCGCCTCACCGCATTCGAGACTTCGTCTGCGACCGCGCCGACGAGCTGAGGCACCTCGATCCGGCCGATGCTCGTGCCGTCGACGATCGAGTCGGTCTCGAGTGGCACGGAGAACCGAGCGCGCGCCAGGGTGAAGGAAAGGCTCTGCGATCCGCGGAGCACGCCGATCGTGACGGCTGTGCCTTCGGCGCCCCGTACCTTGTTCGCCACCTCGTCGGTCTGCAGGTTGGTGACGTCAGCACCATCCACGGTCACGATGCGGTCGCCTTCCCTGATTCCGGCGCGGTCGGCAGGGGTGCCGGGGATGACCCTCAGCACCACGATCGGCTCCGTGGTCGAGGGCTTGTTGATCGTGACGCCGATGCCGGAGACCGGCGGCTGCGGCTGGTTGAAGCCCTTGGCGCGCGTCGGATCCAGGTAGTACGTGTGGCATTCGTTCAGCGACTTGGCCATGCCGTCGACCGCCGCGCGCTCGACGAGCGTGCGATCGGCGGACGGGACCGCTTTGAGCACGGCGTCCAAGCGGTCGGAGAATTTGGCGAAGTCTGACCACGTGCTTCCGGTGAGCGCCAGCGGCCCATCCGGGAACGTCGCGTTCGGGACTTCCTTCTGGACCTCGGTGGTCGCCCCATTCAGGGCGCCGGCGAGGAGGACGTTCGACGCGGGTTTGTCCACGTGTCGCTCGATGAGGACCTGGTATGCGGCTTCGGCCGTCTTGTAGGACGTGTTCGAAGGAAGCAGCTCGCGCTGGAGCTCGGCCGGGACGAGCGAGCACGCGGTGAGCAGCACGACGGCGAGCAAGGGGACGAACGTTCGGAGGCGGATCACTGAATTCCTCGATCGAGTGTAGGGCGGGGGCCGGGGGGCAAGGCCCCCCAACTGTCAGGCGACCTCGCTCGTTAAGAGCTTTCTTAGACGGCCGAGAGCTCGGAACTGCAGGGCGCGGATCGCACCCTCGTTCTTGCCGAGCACCTTCGCGACCTGTCGGCTCGACATGTTCTCGACGAACCGCAGGACGATGACTTCTTGCTGCTCCGTCGTGAGGTGCTTCACCGCGCCGCGCAGTGCGTCGACGGCCTCACCGTGCACCGCTCGCTCATGTGCGGTCGGGCCTTCTTCGGCGACGCCGTACGCATTGTCGAGATCCACCGTCGGCCGGTCGCGACGACGACGGTCCGTCACGGCATTGCGCGCGATCGTGTAGAGCCACGCGAGGAAGGACTTGCCCTGCCAGCGATAGCGATGGATGTTCGCGAACGCCCGCGTGAAGACCTCGCTCGTCAGATCCTCCGCGTCGGATGGCTCGCGCACGCGATAGAGGAGGTAGCGGTAGACGGAATCGACGTGGCGGTCGTAGAGCTCGGCGAACGCCGACCGATCGCCTTCCTTCGCGCGGGCGATCACGTCGGGGACAGGCCCGACCACCTCGAGCGGCAGCGCAGTGACCTTGACGATGCTCCTCAAGCGCAGGGTCTCCCCTTCCTCACCGACGCGTGCGCAGGACCATAGCGAGGCCGGCGCATGTTCGCCAATGGCCCATTGGTACCAAATGCGTCACAGCGACCGGCGCGGGTCCGCGCCACGCGTAAGCCCTGTCGAAAGCCACAACATCGTGGGGACTGACGAACGGCCGACCGAACAGGTGTCCGGTCGTGCCGGATGCCGATCAGATCTTCTGTTTGAGGAGCTCGAGGGCCTTGTCGACGGCCGTCGGATCATCGGCCGCTACGTCCGGCGTGATCCCGTTGTTGTTGTACTTCGTACCCGTGACCGCGCCGGTGAATTCCTGGACGGCCACCGCGAGCTCCGCGCCGTCGGTCATGTGTGTGGGGCTCGTGGCACCAAGGCAGCCGACGCTCTTCGCTCCCACGACGGTCGCGCGCTTGCTCTCCTTGAGCGACGCGGTGAACACCTCCGGTGCGGACCCGCCGCGGTCGTTCTGCACGATCGCAATGGGCAGCTGGTAGGCCTGCGGCAAACGCAGGTCCTTGTTGCCCGACGACGTGCCGGCGTTGCCGGTCTTGACCACGACCGACAGGGTCGGCTCGCCGTTCAGGAACCAGCTTGCCATGAGGTCGGCGCCGTTCCCTCCGATGTTGCCGCGCAGATCGAAGAGCCACGCCTTCGCACCCTGCGCGACCGCTTTGTCGAGCATCGCCTTCACCGCGTCGGTGATCTTGTACGTTCCGGTGACCGAGAACTCGTGGAAGGTGATGTAGACGATGCCGCCGGGAAGGACCTTGCCTTGAAGGCCGGCCTGGTCCGGCCCGCCGAGGCTCGTGCCGCCGTTCGGCATCACGGGCCCGGAGCCTTTGGGCGCGAGCCCGCTCGAGTTGTGGACGCCGCCGTTCGCGTCCACGTAGTACGTGTGGCAATCGGGGCTCGACTTGATCATCCCGGAGATCGCCGCGTCGGCGATCTTGTCCGCGGAGGGCTGCGAGATCGTCGCGGTCATACCGGCGATCGCCTGCGCGAATTTGTTGAAGTCGGCGGTCTGCGGGTCTTCGGTGTCCTGGAACGAGGGGGTGGCCGCGTCGGCGTTTCCACCCTCGGCCTTGATCTCCGTCTTTGCCGCGTCGAGCGCCGCCTCGAGCGCCTTGCGGCTGGTGACGTGGTGGACATCCTGGTCGACGAAGGCGCTGTAAGCGATATCGAGCTTGGAACGCTTGATGTCAGCCGTCTTCGTGGGCGTCGGAGACGCGCCTCCCGTGGGCGCGTTGCACGCCACGATGACAAGCGACAGCGCCGCGAGGATGACGATGAAGGCGCGACCCATCGATTCAGAGCATATGGGGCTTGGGGGCGAAGCCCTCAACCGCTAGTCGGCCGGCGCGCTCACCTTCGCAGGCGCGTGCTCCGCGCGCCACTCGGCCGGCGACGCGCAGAACCCCTCGTAGTCGATGTAGTCCGTGATGGTCGGGTGATCGCTGCACACCGGGCACTCCGGGTCGCGGCGCAGCCGGACCTCGCGGAAGCTTCCGTCGAGCGCGTCGTAAAGCAGATAGCGCCCGACGAGCGAGTCGCCGATCCCGAGGACGAGCTTCAGCGCTTCCGTGGCCTGTATCGTGCCGATCACTCCCGGGAGGACCCCGAGCACACCGGCCTCCGCGCACGATGGCGAGAGCTCCGGCGGCGGCGGCTCCGGGAAGAGGCACCGGTAGCAGGGGCCTTCGAACGGCTTGAAGACGGTGACCTGGCCCTCGAAGCGGTAGATCGATCCGTGAACCACCGGGATGCGGTGCTTGATCGAGGCGTCGTTCAAGAGATATCGCGTCGGAAAGTTGTCCGCCCCATCTACGACGACGTCGTAGTCCTTGATGATGCGGTCGATGTTCGCGCTGGCGAGCCGCTCCTGATACGCCACTACTTTCACGTCCGGGTTGAGCGCCTCGAGAGTTCGCTTCGCCGATTCGACCTTCGGCTCACCGATCCGTTCGGTCGAATGGAGAATTTGGCGCTGTAGGTTCGTGAGGTCGACGACATCGGAGTCGACGATCCCCAGCTGACCCACCCCTGCCGAGGCGAGGTAGTACGCCGCCGGTGAACCGAGACCACCGGCGCCGATGAGCAGGATCTTGCTCGCGAGAAGCTTGTGCTGTCCGGCCTCGCCGACCTCTGGGATGAGCAGATGCCGTGAGTACCGCTGCGCCTGCTCCGCACTGAACGACTCGGGCTTCGTCCACGGCTTGCCCGAGTCCTTCCAGCGGTTGAACCCGCCGGTCATCGAGATCACATCGGTGTAGCCAAGCTTCGCCAAAGTATCGGCGGCCATCGCCGAACGCACCCCTCCGGCGCAGTAGAGGATCGTCATCTTGCTCTTGTCGGGGAGCCGTTCCTCAGCCCATTGCTCGAGATAGCTCTTCGGGACGTGCGTCGCGCCGACGATGTGACCCTCATCCCATTCGTTCTTCTCCCGGACGTCCCCGAGCTGGACGTCGCCGGACCGCAGCAGCTCGTGCACCTGCTCCGGCGTCGCTTCCTTGATGCGCTCTTTGAGTTCGGAGAAGTACTCGCGGTACGTTGGCATTCAGCGCTCCCTTAGCGCAAATGCTAAACCGGGCTGTGGCATCGGAAATTCCCCGTATCCTCGGACCGGCCGTGGAAACGCTCTATTTCGACTTGCTCCAGTTCTTCTATCACTTCGCGCTCGCGATCCTTGTTGGCGGATCGTTCGTGCTCGGTACCTCGGTCGCTCCGGCACTCTTCGCGGTCTCGCGGTCTCGCGCAGAAGCGGGGACGGCCTTCGGCGGCGTGCTCGCGCGGTTCGACGGCTGGGCTCTCTTCGCGGTGCTGCTCCTTGCCCTGACGAGCGTGCTGAAGGCGACTGCCTTCGAGGTCACCGGCGCCCTCGAGCCCCGCCTCGTTGCGCGCTGGGTCCTCCTCGCTGCGTTGGCAGCGGCGACGCTCTATGCGAGTGGCTGGGCGAACCCCGTCGCGCGCTCGATCCGTTCGCAAACGCCGGGATTCGATGACCTCCCCGCGACCGCTCCGGCACGCGCCGAGTTCGCCAGGATGCACGCGCGCTCGCGGCAGGCGACCTCAGTGGCGTTCGTCCTTGGCCTCATCGCTCTCTTCCTCAGCTAAGTCGGCCGCGTCATGCAGACGGCGGGCAAGCTCTCGGAGGAGCCGTTGATCGCTGACCTCGGCGAACGCGGGATCGTCCCCGGCGGCGCTCTCAGCCGTTGTGTCTTCGTCGTCGGGCAGGACCTCGTCGTCGGAGCCACTCTCGTCGTTGAGCGCCGCTTCCTGGCAGCGGCCGCACACCTGGTCGGCGCGCTGCAGGACGTCGGCCGGGACATAGATCTCACGGTACGTGGCGCCGAGCACCCAGTTCGTCACAATCGATGCGTCCGTCGTCCCGCATTTGGGACCGAGACCGGTTGACCCTTTGAGGTGTGCGATCCGCTGCTGTTCCAACATCTGGCCGCCTCCGCTCGAAGAATCATGACGCGCGAAGGGAAAGTCGCGCACGACCTTTCGCGAGCCCTCGACCGGCATCGCGAGCGGATCGCCGCGCGCCATCGGGTCAGGACCGCGGATTCGCTCGTCCGCATGGTCGACGAGCTCGGCTTCTGCTTCGCGTTCACGTCCGAGACTGCGTACCCGGTGCCTGGCGCCTTCGACCACCTTGACACGCGGAGCGAGGGGCGAAAGTGGGACTGGATGTGGGGCTGGAAGGACGAGCTCGCCGAGGGCAAGCGCCTTTATTACGGGAAGCTGCTGGTGCGAAAGCCGACCTTCGTGTCAATGAAGATGTTGCCGGTCTTCTACGCCACGTTCGGTCGCGCCGGCGATCCGGACGATCACCTCGACGACGTGCGTGCGGGCCGTCTCTCTGAGATCGCGCGACGGGTGATCGAGTTCCTCGCTCAGAACGGCGAGACCCAGACGAAGCGAATGCGCGCCGCACTCGGCATTACCTCGCAGGAAGGCAAGGCCCAGTACGCCAAGGCGATCGAAGAGCTGCAGCGGCTCATGTACGTCGCGCGCGTACGCGCAGTTGGGGAAGGGCGCGAGGATTACAACTACACGTACGACCTTTTCGTGCGGCGTTATCCGGAGACGGTCGGTGCCGCGGAACGGATGTCGTCAAGCGAGGCGATGATCGCGCTGCTGTCACGGCTGCTCGATCTCTCCGGTGGTGTCAGCGAGCGTCAGATCGCGCGGCTCTTCGATTGGAGCGAGGACCGGGTCGGGCATGCGATCCGCTACCTCGAAGGCCGAAAGACGATCGCGCGTGCTGACGGCTTGGTCGTTCTCGCGAAGCTAGGATAAGCGCGCCCCGTGGATATCCATCAGCTCCGCTCGTGGATCTTCGAGCTCTACGAGCCGCTCGAGAACGAGCGCCAGTACATCGCCTACGACGACGCTCGCGGCAACCTCCTCATCGATGTTCCCCCCTTCAGCGAGCGCGCGCTCCGCTTGGTCCGTGGGGCAGGTCCCGCTTCGCTGCTGGTCGCGACGAACCCGGCACGCGCGGCTGACGCGGATCGCTACCGGCAGGCGCTCGGCGTGCAGATCGCCGTCCATCGCGACGATGCGAATGGCGTCGCCGGCGGCCCCGATCTCGTCCTGGGCGACGACGAGCTTCTCCGTCCCGACGCGCGCGCGATCCGGGTACGCGGCGCCGGCGAGGGCGCGACCGTCGTGCTGCTCCGTAAGAGCGGCGGCATCTTGGTCTGTGGCGACCTCGATCTCGCCAGCGATGCGGCCCGGACGCTCTTGCCCTTGGACTTCTCGGTGATCCTTTCCGCGCGCCGTCCGCCGATCTGGAACGCGGGCAAGGAGATGCTGCTGGAGCTCCAGGACGAGCTTCCCCGGCCGCGAAAGCAGTTCGGCATTTTCCTGCAGGCCCCCTGGGATCGGGCGTATGCGGGTCGCCTCCAGGACAAGCTCACCCCGAACGACCTCGTCGTTCCACGCGAGACGACTGCCGCGCGACAGGCGGCGATGGGGCCGGCGACCCTGGTCGTCGCGGAAGGGGCCCGCGATCTCGTCGAGCGACCGCGTAGGCCTTTAGCAGCAGGACGCTCAGCTCCCGCCGGAGAGAGTGCCGCTGCGCGCTCCGCTCCGCGGCCGGGGGCCCCCGCCCCCTGGGCCCCTGCCCCCTCCCCCGCAGCAGAAAAAGGGGCCAAACGGCCGAAGGCATTCGCCGAGGACTGGAACGCGACCGGCACGCCGCACCCGCCAACGACGATCGCGAATACCGAGATCGCGGCGGCGTCATTGGACGGCGAATGGAAGCCACGCTCGATCGGCGACCGCTTTCGACGGATCGCGGTCGACGAGCTCGCCGGCGTTCCGTACGTCGACTACCTGTGGGGCGGGATCGACCTCTCACCCGATGGCACCGAGGTCGCGTTCGCGTGGAACCGATCGGGCACGTTCGAGGTCTATAGCGCGCCGATCCAAGGGGAGCGAACGGTCGGTCTGGCCGCGTTGGTCACCCGACGCGAGGTGGGTCGCCTTCCTGCGCGATAAAGGCGGCGACGAGCGATTCGACATCTGGCTCGTGGATCGTGACGGCGAGCACGAACGCAATCTCACGAGCGAGCCAGACGTGACGCACCGCGACATCGCATGGTCCCCAGACGGCACCAAGCTCGCGTACACCGCGAACACCGCCGGCAAGGGATTCGCGGTCCATGTCATCGACGTGATCACGGGGGCAAAGCGGACGCTGACCGACGGCGCGCGCGACGACGTCCAGCCTCGATGGTCTCCTGACGGCGGGCTGCTCATCTTCGCGTCGCGGCGCGACGAGCGCCGGACGAATCAGGATCTATTCGTCGTGCCCGCCGCAGGCGGCGAGATGCGCAAGCTCGATACGCGCGGCGGGCTCGACGGCGAGTCCCTCGATCCGCGCTGGTCACCTGACGGATCGCGCATCGCCTTCACGACGGACATCCGAGCACGGCAGGAGATCGCGGTCGCACCGTATCGCAACGGCGCGCTCGGTCGAATCGAGCGAATGACCGACTCCATCCGCGACGAGTATCAGCCGGCGTGGCGCCCGGATGGCCGGGCGGTCGACTATCTCCACGACGAGGACGCGTCCGTATCGATCCGGCGGGTCTTCTCCGTCTCGCACGCCGACCATGCGGTCGCCGACATTCCGGGAACGCACACCGCGCAGGCCATCGGTCGCGACAACGACCGAACGGCCTACGTGTACTCGAGCTCGACCCAGCCGTGGGATGTTTTCATCACCGGCGAGCGCATGAGCGAGCCGCGCGCGGTCACGCGATCACTTCCCTCGCGGATCGACGCCGCGACGCTGGTCGAACCGCGGCACATCCGCTATCCGGGGGCGAACGGCGACATGGTGCCCGCGCTCCTCTTCCTCCCGTACGCCGAGGCGCTTCATGGCACGAGCGCGCCTCCCGCCGTCATCAACATTCACGGCGGTCCGACTTCGCAGCATCACCGCGAGTGGAACGTCGCGACGCAGGTCTTCGTCAACGCCGGTTACGTCGTGCTCGCTCCCAACGTTCGCGGCTCGACCGGCTACGGCAAGAAGTGGCGTGAGGCCAACCGTCACGATTGGGGCGGCAAGGATCTCGAGGACATCGCGAGGGGCGCGGGTTGGCTCGGCGAGCATGGCATCGCTGACGGCAAGCGCATCGGCGCCTACGGCGCAAGCTATGGCGGCTACCTGACGCTGATGTCGCTGGCCCTGCGCCCGGACCGGTTCGCCGCGGGCGTGTCGGTCGTCGGCGTCGTTTCGTGGAAGACGATGTTCGACACGACTCGCGGCGATCTGCGGGATTACCTCGTGCGCGAACTCGGCGACCCCGCGCACGACGCCGAGCTCTTCCGCGAGCGCTCCCCGCTCACGCATGCCTCGAAGATCCGCGCCCCACTTCTCATCTTGCAAGGCGCGAACGATCCGCGCGTCCCCAGCAGCGAGGCGGAGCAGATCGTGAAGGCGCTTCGCGAGGGCGGGAAGATGCACGAGTATCACGTTTACGAAGGCGAAGGACACGGGTTCCGCAAGACCGAGAATCGCGTCGATTCGCTTCGCCGCGCACTCGACTGGTTCGATCGGCATCTGCGCCGCGGTTAGCTGATGTCGACCGACGCGGTCGTCGTCGGCAGCGGACCGAACGGACTCTCAGCCGCGATCGAGCTGGCGCGAAACGGTCGCTCGGTCACCGTCGTCGAAGCGAACGAGACGATCGGCGGCGGCTGCCGCTCTGCGGAGCTCACCCTTCCCGGTTTCGTCCACGACCTGTGCTCGGCCTTCCATCCGATGGGCGCCGCATCGCCGTTCTTCCGTTCGCTCGAGCTCGGCTCGCTCGGGCTCGAGTGGATCGAACCGCCGCTCGCGCTCGCCCATCCTCTAGACGACGGCACGGCGATCGTGCTCAGCCGCTCTCTCGACGAGACCGCACGCGGCCTCGGCTCGGATGGCCGCGCCTGGCGCCGCCTGGTCGCGCAGCTGGTCCAGCACTGGCCCGACCTCGCGACGGACGCGCTCGGACCGCTCATCAAGATCCCGCACCACCCGCTCGTGCTCGCCCGGCTCGGCCTCCCCGGCCTGCTTTCCGCGCGTCTGCTCGCCCGACGCGCGTTCGTCACCGAACGCGCTCGCGCCCTCTTCGCCGGACTCGCTGCGCACTCGATGATGCCGCTCGACGCGCCGCTCAGCGCCTCATTCGGCCTCATGTTCGCCGTGACGACTCACGTCGCCAGTTGGCCGATCGCTCGCGGCGGCTCACAGCGGATCGCTGACGCGCTCGTCGCGAAGCTGGGGTCGCTCGGTGGCGCCGTCATGACGCGAACACGCGTGCGGGACATTCGCGACCTCGATACCGCGCGCGCCTATCTCTTCGACACGACGCCTCGTCAGCTCGACAGGATCGCAGGGGCGCGCCTTTCGAATGGATACCGAGGACGCATCGCGCGGTTCCGGTCAGGTCCGGGCGTGTTCAAGCTCGACTACGCGCTCGATGGGCCGGTTCCGTGGCGGGCGCGAGACTGCCTTCGCGCGGGGACCGTGCACCTCGGCGGGACGCTCGACGAGATCGCCGAGAGCGAAGAGGACGTGGCGCGGGGTCGCGTCCCCGAACATCCCTTCGTGCTCGTGGGCCAGCAAAGCCTTTTCGACCGTTCGCGCGCGCCCGCCGGGAAGGAAACGCTGTGGGCGTACTGCCACGTCCCGAACGGATCGGCGGTCGACATGACCGGGCGCATCGAGGCGCAGCTCGAGCGGTTCGCCCCAGGGTTCCGCGACCGCGTGCTCGCCCGGAGCGCCATGGGCCCCGCGGCGATCGCAGAGCACAACGAAAACTACCTGGGCGGCGATATCGGCGGCGGCGAAAGCTCTGCGCTGCAGCTCTTCGGACGACCGGTGTTGAGCTTCGATCCGTACGCGACCTCGGCGCGCGACATCTTCCTCTGCTCGTCGAGCACGCCGCCGGGTGGAGGCGTCCACGGGATGTGCGGCTATCACGCCGCA